>Ga0307514_10000841_pt1 | contig 49596 bp, 43 predicted proteins | sample 16_EM_MG_FD_203088 | JGI IMG/M metagenome (GOLD analysis project Ga0307514, IMG submission 203088) | Populus trichocarpa ectomycorrhiza microbial communities from riparian zone in the Pacific Northwest, United States - 16_EM | ecosystem: Host-associated > Plants > Roots > Unclassified | place...
CGTCACCCATCGCATTGCAATCCCGATGCAAGCGCGTACCCAATGAACCCATTCCGACGTATAGTCACAGTTAGCCACAACGCCAGAGTGATCGTTTAAAATAGGAGACCGACAGAACGAGAAGAAACGGTGAAACAGCGATCAGAGGGCGATATGGAACGCGACGCGTTGAATTGACGCCGGGTGCGGAGTAATCCGCCACCGGGGTGTCTCTGACGGCTCTGACGGAGCGCGTCCACTCTGACGGAGCCATTCCGCCCGGACGGAAATATTTTTTGCTGATGTTCAGGCTTGGTGTAATTCCATCTCGAACTTATCTTGTTCCTCTCCCGCCTTGAGCACTTCGTACTCCTGCGTTCCATGGAACTGTCGTAGTTTATCCTCTCTATCAAGTTGAGAGAGTTCATATGCGATTTCGGATGTAGTTGCCATCTCCCCATCGCTGGAAAGTGGTCCCGTAATCGCATCGAGATGTCTATCGAGTACTGCCCCGATACTGCTGGTGGAAGTCTGAGATCCGGTGGATTCCTCAGCCATCATCTTGTCGAGTCTTTCCTTCGCCCTCTGGAAGGTTGATGTCTTTCTAGCTCCGAAGAGGCTCATCATTTGCTGCTTCTAAGCGGTTGAAGTTCCTTCAACTGAAAACCGAAGCAAAAATTTTCTCGCGATGTCAAACTTGATTGGATAAAATCGGTCTTGGCAAAACTAAAAGGTGGTGTGGTGTGTTGTCGGAGGTGTGTGCCATGGGAAGCTTTGGGCCGATGCCAAACTCTGAGTCTGTGGAGGCTTTGATGTTGACATAGCCAACATACTTGTCTAAGTACCGTCACCGCCACAATCACCTCACCGCCACCACTCCATCATACTGCTAGGGAGCATGAGCAACCCTGGGCCGAATGTGTGCGCATACATACGTCAAAATCGATGAGAATCAAACTGCGGATTCCGCTAGAAAAACTAAGTCAGAGACCTACTCTCTCCAAGATCTAATTGTTCACCATTGCCGAAGGAGAGATGGCTGAAATTGTAAACACCATGGCCGTGAGACATCGTGAGATCCCATCAGAGAGTTAGCATCTCAAGATAAGGTTCACCCCAATTGCTAGACTCAGATCGACCGACGTCATGATTTCCCGTGCCGCCACCTGCCAGATGCCACTTCCCATCAGCCACTTCGCTGGTCTGAGGATTCGGGCGCACTCGACTTCATACTCCCAACTGAACTCTCCGCGCCCTCGGTTGTGTTGCCGCTCCAAATACACAAAATTAGCCACCGCTCGAGAACGGCTCGGCTAATTCACAACCTGAGAGCGCAGCCATTTAGAGCACATCAATTAGATCATTTGACGTCAAACAAGCGTCTTAACCAGACCATAATTTGTTACTATATGATCTGGAAGGAAGTCGCCGATATACTGGAAGTCGGCGAATTGACTCACAAGCTGCGGACTCATACTCATAGACTCATACACGAGTTTTCACTCGCCACCAGTATTTCCAATCCATGGACTTCCATAGACTTCCACCGAGCTCTATGCTTTCTTGTATATAAAGACAGAGATTCTCCCTTAGATAATTCAATAGACTTCTTCCGCTTCACATTTGCAACATAATTGATGAAGTTGACATCAGGTGATGGATGATTACAGCAGGGATTCCATCAACTCCACCATCCACCCATGCCAATTCCATGAATATTCCTCCTATTGAGACTTTTTTGACGTCAAATGATCCTCTAAACGCGCTCTGAATGGTCGGACTCTCAGATCGTGAATCCGCCAAGCCGTTCTCGAGCGGCGGCCAATTTGCAGTTGGGAGCTTGTAGTGGAGTTTGTAGCGCAGATTATTGCCAGTGTACAATAGTTAAGTAGTCCGCACGCAGGTCTATAGGACTTCATAGTGCTACGCGTCAAATTTCCTACGAATACCGTCCGAAAAACAGCTTCTCTATGGGCTGCGCGTCGCGCAAGGTCATTTTCCCCGGTGCTACGACTCACTTCAAACAATACACTCTACGTATTACAGCTATGTAGTGGTATCGCGAAACTTTTATACGTCTGTATCTAAAAAACAAGGCTCACCATCATCTCACAAAGAAAACAACGCCCCATAACGCCGGTATATTTGCCATATCCTTCCTCCGCCATCCAGAGTTCCCATCTAGCTGAAATGTATGCCTTCCTGATTAAACGCATACAAGAGCTTCAAAAAGTTGCTCTCCTCACACTTCACCGCACGTTTATCCGCCATCTCCGTCTCCTCGAGCACTTTCTCCACCTTCTTCTTTACCAACTCTTGCACCTTCCCCTTCTTCTTCTTCCCCACCTTAACCTTCACCTTCTCAACCCCACCAAACTCATCATCCAGCTCCATAGTTTCCTCCTCCCCTTCTTCGGGAACATCCTCCATCTCCTCATCCACCGCAACCTCATTTGTAGCACACCACGTCCTATAATTCCGCTCCACAATCTCCATCACTGCTCGGGATGCAAAGCTAGCCTTAATCGTTCGATTCCCACGCACAAACAATATCCTCAACAACCCATCCCACTCTTCGTAGCTGACTGACGGGCGCGGATTCTTGGGTTCAATCCGCACTACCGAACTCTCCACCTTCGGCGGGGGCTTAAAGTTATTCTTTCCCACCTTCATGATATGTGTACACCTCGCCCACATCTGCGCATTAACACTGAGACGACAATATAGCGGATCGCCAGGGCGGGCGACTAGCCGCATCGCAAATTCCCGCTGAAACATGAGCACGCAGCATCGGGGCTGCGGTGAGAGCGCAAGGAGTTTGAACACTAACGGACTTGAGATTTGGTAAGGTGTGTTAGAGATGCAGATGTCGAAGTATGGAAGCTCCGTTTTTATCACGTCTCCAAGGAGGATTGTGAGTTTTTTTTCTTCCGGTGTGCCTTGTACACGTTTTGTGAGTTCGGCCGCCATTCGAGGGTCCATTTCTACGGCGTGGACTTGGCGCGCACGCTCGAGGATTTTGATGGTGAGATTACCAGTTCCGGGGCCGACTTCGAGGACGATCTGTGGGTATTAGTGTGAGCATGGCAGGTGGAAGGAGAGAGAAGAAGTACATCACTTTGTTTCAGGCCTGCTTTGTCGACAATTGCTTGCGCAACACCCGGGTTCTTGAGAATGTGCTGGCCGAGGTCGGTGTTCATCTTAAAGACTTTGTTGACGGCTTTGCTGGCAGCCTCTTTCGCCGAGGCATTGCGCGAGTAGGGTTTATCGCCACTGCTGCTGTGGTTACGTTTTTGGACTTTTCCCATGGTGATATTGTCGAGTATTGGAATAGAGGTGAGTTTGAAGGGCGCCGTGGTGAGTGGCGTGAGGTTGAGAGAAGGTGCGGCTCAAAGTTTGGATAATTTTTTGGCAAGGAACCCTGAACCCTAACTTTGTGGCACAGGATATCATTCGGAATATACCTGCGAGGCAAACCCGTATACCTCTTAATGCCTCCTCGCTATCCCCCATCTTTACGCTTCACACACTACGAATACACGCAAAAGGTTCCCTCTCTATATCGTGAGTTTTCCCTCGACACCTGCTTTGGCGGGGTAAATAATTGTGGTCCGTATCGCTTGGCCCGGTTCTCTACTTGGTTGGCCTGGGTTCTTGTTTTGCCTTTCGTTCTTTGTATTTAGTTATTGTTACTCTCCAACTACCCTGTAGGTCACGACTGTGGGCGCAGTTGCTGGGGGTTTCTACTCCATTGGTGTCCGACAGAGCCTTGTATTACACCAACTTCGATTTTCTAGCGATTATGTACTCGTTCCATTCGTCTATCCTTACGACGACCGCAAATACTGTTAAAGACAACAAAGAGGTGACACCTGCGCGCTACGTTTCATCGCTACCTGACGTAAATTCTAGAGTAAGTCCAATGAGAAGCAAAGAAACAGAAATTCCCAAATGTGTCGTCAAAGAGACCCTAGCCAATTAACTCCCAATTCATTACTACTTCGTAGCCTTTAGCTTCTCCATTTCCACCTCGAGCTTCAAGTCCATGAACTTCCCCGCTTTGATGGCATTCCGGAGCTCTATCTCTGCCGTCTTCCTCTTAATGTCAGCAAGCGACATGACGTCTGTATCTACCTCCTTCGCCTCAAATTGCCCCACTTCAGGCACCATCACTTCGTTACGTCTCACCTCTAACTCTACACCATGCACTTCAACAGTATCAGGAATAAAAGGCCCCCTCGTTGGAGTCTTTACAGGCGTTAGGGGCATGGCGGGCTCCTCGTAGTTGAGCTTCTGACGTAGCCGCTTCGATACCCGGCGGTTATGAGTTTCTGTGCTGGCCTTCCTGGGTGTGGGTTTGGGGTTGGGTTTCGGAGTGGCCATTGCCCTAGTAGCCCTGCGAGTAGTATGGATATCGATGGTGGCAGGAAGTTCGTCTTCGAAATCCCCGCTGGGGGTAGACTTTGGGGTGGAAGTAGTTCTCTGATATAGGTTAGTAAAGAGAACACAAGAACGCAACTGGGCCATGGGTTTACCTTTCTCGAACTGGCCGCGGTCATTACAGAAAGTGAGCTTGCTTTAGCCTGAGGTTTGTTTCTGCCCGTACGCATATCTCTTTGAATCTGGTTATAGCAACGGCCGTATATCAGGTTGCACATCACACGTGCAAAGCCTTTCTTGTCTTCTGGATCTATACCCTTCACCTCCTTCAACACACTACTGAAAACCGAGTTGTCTGTGTTGTGTCAGAAAGCGTTTAAAACTTGAATGAGCAATAAGGAAGACAAAGCAACTTCATGAGGCTTACATTGTTGAATCGATCACACAAATCTCATGCGTAGACTTATCCCCAGCTGTGTAGCACATGATATCCTCCTTCGATGAAGCCTTATCTGAAGCACCATGCTCATAGATTATCCAAAAAAGCTTATTAACCTGTGCTTGGGAGGTTCCTGGAGCGTATTTTTGCACGATAGAAAGGTATTCAGGTCGTCCTAAGGCGATCTTAGAGGTCTCCTTGTCCTCTTTTCTTGCCACGGTGGCTGCCCAAATACGTTGATTAGCAGGAAGTGTGCCTGGGGGATATCGGGAAGATAGATGTGGCTGAATCTTGATGTTTGGCCGCTGCGGAGTCTTGGGACTGCGTAACTTGCATTTGACGCGTTCATGCTCTGGGTCTTCTTCTATCTCGATACAGCTGCCGGGGTTATCGTCATTCTCTTCTTGGGGCGGCTCTGCCATCGTATTGACAATATGATCGAGCGAATGGTCACTGTTAGTAATGACGTCCTAGTCTTCCGTTGTGGAAATTGGCGCTATGGCTAAAGTTAGAGATAATGGTACGGAGATGTGGTGTTGAGATATGGTGCGGAGAGATGATAGGCTGTAGTGGTGTTGGGGGAAGAGTGATTGGGGAAGAACAGACAGGACGCTTGTTCAATGTAGTGCCAAGACAGAGGTTGGACCATGTATGCTGCTGTTCACAGAAAAATGACGGTGTTGCTCCGGTACCCTGGGTGTGCAACAAACCACAAGTGCAAGTGCACATATTCGTGAAGAACCTCATTTCCCATCACTCGTGGAGTAGTATTCCTACCAGGCTCAGCTAGAAATCTAGAGATTAGGCTAGACCACGTTTACTGACTCATCGCCTAAAATATGAAATCCCATTATTCTTCTTTTACCACGTGTTCGAGGACGCTCTTCGCTTCTCACCCATGTATGTACGCCACCATCCTTCTGACAAGGAAGGAAAAGAATGTTCACTTCAGGTTTTGAGCCTGCAATCTTGGCATTTCAGCACCGGCATTTCGCAACCATGCTCTACGTAGCTACCACCTAAGCTAAGCAACTTATTCTTGTTCATCACAGGTGGTGGTAACCTCAAACTGCCAATTTTTCGCTGGCGGGCGAGGGATGGAATGGCTCCTCATAAAAACACCACGAACCTGGGTGAAAGAGATCAGCCTAACAAAGCCTAGGATAAGACTGGCGTTTTGTATGAGGAGCCAGGCCATTGGCTCACTGGCCTAGGATGAACCTGAGCGCCGGCTCGCCCAGGGCCAATTGTAAATAGCCCGAATCCCTCGGTCGCCCTGTACACTGCGCGGGAAATAATAGACTGCCTAAACTATCAATCTAACCGACTTCATAGTTAAGTTATTGGAGTTTATTTCGAGAGCTCAGGAGAAGTGGCAGTGGCAAGATGTAAGCCCACATGATCTACACCCACGATGCTATTAAAAATTGTACTCGTTCCTGCCGCAAGTAAAAAGATAGAGTCTGAGCTTGATTGCAATACAGAATTTAAGATAGGATTTCTAGTCAAAAGGTAAAGATAGGTAAAAGGTGAGCGCCGTAAGTTTTAAACCTGTGGTCGTGCTTAAAGCGCCATGGGGTTTCGAAACCCGGTGTTTACAGCATCTGGTGTTTAGAGAACTGTTCTCTGCCGGATAAGCTAAGCTATCAGTTCTTATATGCGATGGTTTCCAGCATCATGTACAAGAAGCTTTGCTCCGCTCAGGTAAGGGCCCTGAAGTATCTCCAGTACTGCGCCCGAAAACGAAGCAAAGCAGGTGAAGGCAAGAAGAAGAAGAAAACACCAAAGAAGGGGGGAAGGGGGTTTTGTTTGGTTGACAGATAGCGGCCTCTGGTTGGTAGGAGATAGGAGACCAAAGGCAAGCCGCGAAAGCAAAGACCTAGCCACAGCACATCAAATAGTCTCCAGATGCGAATTCGATCTTTCTATTTTTTTTTTGCGCTTACGTCATTAGTCCACTCCGGCTTACTCTGAAGATACTTCAGAGCATAGGACCCAAGCCAGGATCTGGGCGGGAGCAGGATAACAGAGTGAATCTTGACCGCAACCAGCCCTAATATCGCCTTCTCAAGCTCAGTTGACAACTGAGCCTGTGAGTAGTCACAAAATACTGAGCGCGAGACAACAAAAGAGTGAGCATCATGGGGTTTGAACCAGTCGGGCTGGCGTTTACAGCGCCATGAGGTCTCGAACCTCTGGTGTTTACAGCACCTGGTCTTAGCTAGTTAAGCTAAGCGATCAGTTCATATACTCGGTTACGTGCTACGGGGGCCCGGAAGGACAAAACCGACAAAACCTCGAACTCAGCTCTCAACTGTGAACTTGGTTGCGCAGCATCACCCACAACTTTTCAGATGTTCAAAAATAGTTTCGCTTTCTGGGCAAAAAAATGGGGAGTATTTATTGATATATATAGATAATTAGAACCCATGGTTTTGACTATATAGAACCGTCTGCAAAAAGTTGGAACTTGGTGTGATAACCTAAATATTGCCATGAAAATCCCATCAAGCAGTGATAAACCCTCAAACCCAAGACTTGAGAACTATTTGGAAATGCAGCTGTCTTTATATTGCAATAAATACTCTCTTTTATGTGCCTAACAAAGCGAAACTATTTTACATTTCATCATCTTGCAAAGCGAAAAAGTATCACACGCTCAGGGCTAGTGCTACACAACTGAGTTCGAGTTCGCAGTTCGCAGTTGAGTTTGCAGTTTGCAGTTGAGTTTGAGGTTTTGTCAGTTTTGTCGCTCCGGCCGCCATAGTCAGACTACCCCCAAAAAGCGTCTTTATATTGTAATTAATACTCTCTTTTATGTACCTAACAAAGCGAAACTATTTTAGTGCATTTCATCATCTTGCATAGCTAAAAAAGTGTCGCGCGCAAGGCTGGTGGTGCTACGCAACCGAGTTCGAGTTCGCAGTTCGAGTTGAGTTCGAGGTTTTGTCGGTTTTGTCCTTCCGGGCCCCCGTACGTGCGATGATTTTTATCATGTTATACAGGGCCTAAGCTAAGATTTCGAATGACAAACAAAAGCAGGACAAAAGAGTGAGCACCGTAGGTTTTAAACCCGTGCCTGGCGTTTATGGCGCTATGAGGTTTCTAGCTTTAGTTGATGATATAGCACTATGTTTTACTAGCTGGGCTAAGCCGTTAGCTCTTGTTTATGTACTCACTTCATGCGCCATATGCATCCAAAGCATAATCTAGGATCAGCACGTCGACAATAACATATAGTTCTTCAATCCTATCCATCCATCATCTACCAAAAAAAAAGGCTCCGAGAAGCGGTAGCTTTCAAATTTAGCGTTGGTACCACGTTCTTCAACCGCAGAAAATGGAATATGCGGAGACCATATAGGCCGGGGAATGCCCTTCGTGGGTTTACGACATCGGTGTTTATCAAAAATTCCTGATGACGCGGGGATTTTCAGTGGCCTCCAGTATTCCCAACAGATCAGATCAGTCAGATATGACCCTTGACCGGGGCAGTATATGCTAAGGACGCCTTTGAAACCGTGGCCCAACCGACCTACACATCTACTGTTCTTTATCTGGCCAGTCTATAGATAATTACAGATGGCGCGGGGGACCTCACGATGTGAGAAGAAAAGTCGTTCAACCACACCTAAAATCGAAACCGCGGAAATCTTAGACCCTACAGATACTAGGCCTAATCGGTCTACGGACCTATAGATAACTAGTCGGTCGATCTGACCGCGTGAGAACACTGGTGGCATTAGCAGTTGTCGGGAAGTCCAGTTAGCTTGAGAAACTGCCACCACGTGGGATACCCTGTGCTAGAGTATATAAAGTTCCTCTATATGCTGTATGAAAGCTAGTTTTAATTAATAGTCGACCGTAATATAATCCCTTGAAAACGACAGTCATAACGCATTGTGTTAATTTCAGTACGGGTGCAAATATTAGAGAGGTTTTGTAGCTCCGTGCTAAGTGGGTGTTGTGCTATTTAGCGGAGTGATAGCACAGAAGAGAAAATCTGTAGGTTTTGCACTGTTAAGTATATGGTTTGCTGGCCTTGAATCTGGCCTCGTACCCCGGCCCTTTGATCTCACGTGATTTTATACTAACCGAAATGGCGAGTCTGACCCAAATTGAGATCATGAAAAAAGTGAGGTGAAAGGGCCTGGAGACATCACTCCACCAAAATTTCAAATTACCTCCAGAGAGCTGAGCTTTGGGGGGATATTAGGTTACATCTACCTGAGTCAATACCAAGTATTTTTTAAAGAATTCCACCACATGTGGACTCATTGCAGCCTTAACCTGAAGCTGATCCAGGCTTGATCTGGGTTGTTACCAGCTTAACCCGATCACTCTTGATCACTTTACACCACAAATTTTGTTCAATCTGCTTAGTGCCCCATATAAAGTGGATTTCTTTTCCCTTAAACTCTTCTTTCCATGCAAACCCAGTTCAAGCCCATGGGGTTGAAATTTTAACCGGGTTGACCTGGGAACTTTGTGTGGAGCGATGTCTCCAGGCACTCACAACTTCGTTCCCTCACCACACTATTCCCTTTTTGTCACTTCCATTTTCATCTTAGTGCACACGTATACTACTGAGAACCTGATTCGAGGCCACCTCGAATCAGACTCTCAATGTGTATATGCACTAAGATGGAAGTGGAAGTGATAAAAAGGAAATAGTGTAGCAGGGGTAAAGAAGGTGTGAGAGAGCCTGGAGACATCGCTCTACACAAAGGTTCACAGGTCAACCCGGTCAAGATCTCATTAATCCGGGAAAATCTCAATACTACGGATTTGTACTCGATTTGCAGGGAAAGAAGAGTTTAGAGTGAGGGAAAAAGAGTTTGTATGGGGCTCAAAGCAAATTGGACAAAACTACATGTTTAAAGTTAAAGAGAGTGACCAGGTCAAGCTGGCTACAATCCGGATCAGGTTCGGGTTAAGGCTGCAGTACGCCGGGAAAATGACCATGCGCGACGCGCAACTCATAGAGAAGCTGTTTTTCGGACGGTATTCCATAGCATATTTGACGCGTGGTACTATGAAGTCCTAAGACCTGCGCGGTGACTAGATAACTATGGTACACAGGCAAATATCTGCACTCGGTACAATACATGATGCTGCGTCCAGCACACTTGGCTCCATTTTTCCAAATGCACTTCATTGCATGCTCCTAAGCATGCTCCCAAGCACGCTCTCAAAGCGCTCTCAAGTACATTCTAAGGGCGCTCTCAAGTACATTCTAAGGGCGTTCTCAAGCACGCTCCCAATTGCATTGGATTGTATACTCCCAGCCTGCAAGACTATACGCTCCCAAGTACACTCTCAATTGCACACGATGGCACACTCAGCCTCCCAGCTGTTGACACGAGAAGAAGATGAAGAAGATGAAGAAGAATTGTCTGTCGATCCAAACAGAAGGGGAAGCTATGGACTTATATACGAAAGAGAGAGAAGGAAAACTCCATGCCGACTTCCAAAGCCGAAGCCCAATGCCGAGTACCAGTGCCGAGCCCTCCTCCTCGCCATGGGGGCAGGCGAGGCCCATGGGGGCCGTAAGCCACTGGCCCCATGCCCGGGCCCGCCAGCACCGAACACTAGGGAAGCCACCGGGCCAAATCCCTAGTCAACACCAGCCTGCTTGGCTCTACGCTTCCAAGTACACTCTCAAGAGGCTTCCAAGTACGCTCCCGACCACGCTCTCATGTACGCTCCCAATTTGACTCGATGGCACACTCCCAGCCTGGAACTATATACGGCTGGCGGCCGGAGATGGACCTATACCTGTCTTTACTGCCTGCAGTCTTCGCAGTTATACTAGTACTGTACACACTATCGCTGAGAGTCCGCTTGAGAGTCCGCTTGAAAGCCTGCTTGAGAGAGCCGCGCTTCGGGTGGAGTAGAGTTTTCCACGGAAAACTTTTGGCCGATGGAAAACTCTGAGTTTGTGGAAGCTTTGGCTAATAGAAGGCTCTAAGTCTGTGGAAGCTTTGATGCTGACGTTGACGTAGCCAACCTACTTGCCTAGGTGCTTCAGGTACTATGATCACCATCACCAACACGATCACCATCGCCATCACCATTATCACCATCAGCCCTGGACCGAATGCGCACACATATGCCCATAATCGATGGGAAGCGGGCAGCAGATTCCGCTGGAAAATCTGAATCGGAGATCTGCTCTCCCTAAGATCTAATTGTCTACCTTTCCTGCAGAATCTAAGGCTGCAATTGTCAACACCATGATCGTGAGGTATCGTGAGATCTCGTCGCGGTGGTTGCGCTAAAGATAAGGTTCAGACTATGATATCGACCGACGTCATGATTTCGGCCACCATACGCCGCCACCCGCCACCCGCCACTTGCCACCTGCCACCTGCCACACACCACACGCCGCCCACCAAACACTGCCCGCCACACGCCACCTGCCTCACACCTCCCGGTGCCTGGCGCCTGCAACTCAGCAAGTCTCTGGATCGAGCACGCAGGAGCATACATGGCAGCATATAGTCAAGTGAGATTGGGAGTGTCTTGCCTCTTGAGAGTGTCTTGCCTCTTGAGAGTGTGCTTGGGAGCATAGAGCCAAGTAGGCAGGGAGTGTGCCATCGAGTGCAATTGGGAGAATACTTGAGAGCGTGCTCGGGAGTGTACTTGAGAGCGACTCGTAGGTGTACTTGGGAGCATACTCGGAGGTGTACTTGGGAGCGTACTCGGAGGTGTACTTGGGAGCGTCTTGAGAGTTTATTTGGGAGCGTACAGTCAAGCAGGCTGGGAGTGTGCCATCGAGTGCAATTGGGAGCGTACTTGAGAGCATGCTCGGGAGTGTAATTGAGAGCGTACTCGGAGGTGTACTTGGCAGCATACTCGGTGTACTTGGGAGCGTACTCAGAGTATACTTGGGAGCGTCTTGAGAGCTTACTTGAGAGTGTACAGTCAAGCAGGCTAGGAGTGTACAATCGAGTGCAATCAGCAGTGTACTTCAGAGCGTACTTGGGAGATTTGGCAGCTTGATTTCAAGTTTGTTGAATGCAGCGTGATGTATAGTATCAAGTGCACATAATCGCATGCGTATCATAGTAATCTAGTCAATGCGCAGGCCCATAGGACCTCATAGTGCCACGCGTCAAATATGCTATGGATTACTGTCCCAAAAGCAGCTTCTCTATGAGCTGCGCATCGCACATGGTCATTTTCCCTGGTGTATGTTAGATGGAACACTTGCCTCTATATGGGATAATTTCTTCTGGTACTATGTTGTGAGATTAGCACTGTAAACAAACCACATAGAAAGCTGTGGTATATACTACGGTTTTTGGGCTCTGTGATATAATGTCATGCTAATCAGCCACACCTCAAACTTCATCTAACCGGAAGGGTAACGGTTGCTCTGGATACAGCACAGATATAGTATGACATATTTTTACAAAACCTCCCTATTTGAGAACGCTCTAAATATGATCCCCAACCAATATCAATAGTTATTAAAATACCCTTTTATCGCGCAAGTTAATTAATATTGTGCACCATGTCTAGCATGCGCTCACTGTGAAGTAAGTTGAGGTAGCGAGAGACGTTGCTTAGGTTTAGGGTCTGACTATTATTCTGGCGTACATCTAGCGGCTGGAGCTATTTAAGCTTCAATGGCAGGATGGCCGAGTTGGTTATGGCGCCAGGTTAAGGCCTACCTTAATGAGTAATCTCCTGGTTCGGGAAACTGAGCGTGGGTTCAAGTCCCACTCCTGTCACTATCGTTTTAGTTTTTTGGCCCCCTACCTTAAGAGAGGTCTTGTGTTTTATTGTGCTCATCGCGAAAAACATTTTTGACAGCGCTAGTAGAGAAATAATGCAGAACCCTATGAATGTGCGGAATTAATTCTTTGAACCCCTGCAGCTATACGATATCAAACCACAAGCATCCCCTTCATGCACTGCACTGTTTCGAAGCTTTTTTGAAAACCTAACACTCAGAGTGCTGGAACCATTGTAACGGCATCTAAGCAACCTCAGACCTCAGTGTTGGCGGCTTCGACGGTGTAGGATGTAGCATTTTTGCACTGTTGTTTAGCCTAGGAGCCACGGTTGGCTATTGTTGTTGGTTGTCAAACAGCACGGCTGAGTGTAGGTAGGATCTAAGTAGCTGTACTCTAGACGACTCTTGGTCGACGGCGCTAGCTAGCGCTAGCGATAAAAGCCAGATGGTAGACTAGGATCTAGAAAAATGTTGCTGTGCTTCCGTGCGTATGAAGTCCGCTTCGGTTTAGGGCGTAAGCCCTTATGCAACACGTGACCAACTCTGCCTTTAAAACCACAAAGTCACCCAGCTGAGCAAACAATCGCAATCACCTTACCTCACCTTCTCTTGGGGAAGATAACAGCCAACCGGTGGCACCAAGTACTTGACACAGATATCAGCCCTGACTAAAACGCATCCCACAGGTTCTGAAGCCGCAAGTCGGCAGATCCACGTACTCAAGTAGGCTGGATACAGATCACCAACATACAAAGCGTTCCGGGATTGATTCGGGCGTATAATTATGCTACTTTCCGTTTGCCATAGGGACGGCATATGCGTCTAGAGTAACCCAATTATGCCAGCAATGGTAAGTTTCCACCCACCCTCTCTTCCATCCCGACAGAGAGGGGCACTAACAGGAAACAGATTTAGAGCCTGAAGATCGTCTATCTAACTCTAGCTCTGATGTTCATGCTAGAAATATCACTAGACGTTAGTCGCCTACCCTTGCTCTTGATCTGTTTCTCCGAAACAATCAGATGAAATCGAAGATCCAGACTCAGAATCTGCGCGCCTTACACATCTATTTATCGATTTCAAGAAATGAGGACTACAAAGACAGGCACCAAACAACTACACTCAAATCGAAGGAACTAAAGACCCACAAGTCTACCAAAAGTTTATTGTTTTACTTCTGATGAAGAGGACACGAGCCTATACAACCCAAACTATAAGTCAGTCAGATACAAGCACAAGAGCAGCAAGGGGAAATACCGGGAGGGTTTTAAGAGACAACTCCAACCTACCTTCGACAGTGAGGACCTGCAGACCCACGCCAAGAAGGGACCACCTGCCAATGGCCGAATTCTAAAAGCGCCACGGAGGCGAAGAAGGCAATCACAGACCTAAACCTACTTCGGATAGCGAGGAACCTGCCGACCCACGCTGCCAAGGGCCAGCCAAATGCCAGGCCACAGCTAGAGCAACCCCAATACTTAGGAAATGTGGAGGAGCGATTGATGATATGGCTCAGGTCTTCCCGCTCCGCGGTCAGCCATCATCTCGAGGAGTAAGCATTCCCTCTAAAATATGATCAGTCCAGAGCTGACGGATGTCTTAGAATTATTCAAACCCAATCACATCCAGTAGCCCTCGGAGGATGAGGCCAACGCAGACAACGAAGGCGCCATGGAGGTAATACACAATCGGGGGTTCTCACGAAACTCATTTTGGAAATATAACTCTCAATTCGTGCTGTATCAAAGCCATTGTAGCCACTTCAGGAACCAGTCCGCAGAACCGTTTTGTCGGTATGGATAACACAAAAACTCAGTTCGGAAATGACTGTAGCGAGTTAGCAATACGGCTACCGGAGAACTGGTAATAAACGACAGAAAGCCCTCCAATTCACATCCATTCGATGCAGATGTGGCTCCTTTGAGTTCTGAGGCATCATTGTTGGACAGTGATTTGGAAGTGGTACTTTTACGTTCGAGACTAGAGCCAAAGGTCAAAACAGAGCTCGAGTAAGTACCTGTGCAATGCAACTTTGCAAGTCCCAGCTCTCGCACACCTGGGTATTACAAATATCACAGCCGTCCCACTCGGTACCAGCCTACCAGCCGCTCCACCGACCATGCCTGGAACTATCCACGTCGTTTCCGTTCCGTTCCTTGCGCACGATGAGGAGTCCGGAGGGAAGGATGAGGAGAGTAAATGCGATAGCTGGTAGGAGGCCTTAAGCAAGATGACTCCTCAGGATAAGTATCGATACGCCATCTATCCGGTCCAGCCTTCACAATGGCACATATCATTATCGAACCAAAGAAGGGCAGACTTGATCTCGAGGTGGCGGATGGAATGAACAACTTCCTCGAGGAATGACTGGCTGACTTGATTTGCGGCCCCCCGTCGAGCTGCTGGAAGAGACTGATGGTTTATTGCTTCCCTCCTTGAAATGGCTGTAAATGAGCTTGCCCAGCTTAGCAATCTCGGCTCACGTCTTGAGGCGAAGCGCGTGGTCTGCAGCCACATCCGCAACAGATACCGCGCATAGGTGGTGAGGAAATTGAGGGAAGACATCACCTTTCTGATTGCGCATGGCACTAGCATGCGTGATTTTTCATGAGTGAGGGACGCTATTGCAATGGAGGTCGGGATGAATATGGCGGCGGTTGAGAAGATGGTTTGTTTTGTTTAAATCATTCTGCATGCACTCTAACTAGAGTATGGCAGTACCTAACCCCCCTCCCCCTCCGGATGGCCGGCTAGACGGGGGAGCTCCCCTCCTTCTACCCTTCTCCACTAACTAACGAAAGACGCAAGTGGACGGTGCGCTAAGTACAAAATAAAGAAAGAATGAAAGAAAGAAAGCAAGTGAACGACTGCTATCTGTACTCTGCTCTGCCCTCCTCTCCCCTGCTCCGCTCTGTTCAGCTCTGTTCAGCGGCGTGGGAACTTCCCAATCTCTGTAGCCGCCAGGAAGTCCATCACCGCTTGATCACACGATTCCAGGGAGAACAGCTCCGATATTTGCACGTGCCTGCATCTCCCTGTTCTCCAGCCGGTTTCCCGCCCGACTGCTTTCCATAGTTCCCGCTGCTCGTTCTTCCACCTCTTACAGTGGCGGAAGGGGTGCTCCCGCGTCTGGGCCGCCTTTCCGCACCACCAGTACTGGTCGTCGTCTCGTTGTCCAAACCGCTTGAGATAAGTCGCTGTGGGTGCGTGCCCGCACTTCAGCTGGTAATATCGTGAAGCGAGGGACTTCCTGCTCTTCATTGGGACTGGCCTTCGACTCCCGGCCTTCCCGTCTCGGTACCCGTAATGCTTGCTTAGTCGCTTCTCTTCCCACTCGGCTTTGGCGGCCGTTCTCTGTTCGGTGATCCTTCTTGCTCTATTTGCTGCTGAGGTGAATGCTTCCTCTCGGACTGTGCTTCCTCGTCGCTCGCGTGCTGCGTTTGCTTGGCGATCCGCCTCTTCATTCCCAGGGATGCCTGAGTTGGGAAGATGGTTCGCCGGCTGCGATAGATGGCGTTTGTTGAGTGCGAAGGATAGAGGAGAAGAATGCCGAAGAACCGCACAACCCCCCGAAGAGTGCGTAGGTGACGATGAAGCAGGAGATAGAGGACATAAGAACAAACCAACCCAACATGTAAATGATCACGGTGCATATGTGAAAATCATAGCAGACCTGCAGACCGACCTTTGGAGGCCGGGCAGAGGTGGATTCTGATAATGTAAAGGTTTTCAAGGAGACCCTGCATACCAGGCCTGGTAATCTTCACGATGTGCTCGGCAGCGAGGGCGGACATCAACTCTTGACCTTCATACATGCTAACAGATTATCAATAAGTGGTTTCGAAGCGAGATTAAGATACCAAAGAGCTTTATGCAGGAGCTTTATGCAGATGCTGCAGAAAAGGCGATTAAGAGGACGCGGCCATTTTTGGAGACGATCAAGAACCACGAGGATGGAGGAGGAGTGTTATAAGAGGTTAATGGGAGGTGATTTTGTACTACTACTAGCACTCATCCACAAGATTTCCCACACCCCACTAGCAACCCCGACTCATCACCGACATGACAATGTTTGAAGGCTACCTCCTACCTAAAGTATACAACATGATCACCTCCTATCTCTCAGCGTCAGATCTATTACAACTCAGCTAGACCGATCTAGTGTTACACATCGGACGAGACGATACAGGAGATAAAATAGGCCTGGGATGACTTGTCTCGTTAGCCATCTAGGACCACTCGCCCTGGACCATGCAGCCAGATTGCCGGGAGTTAAATATGCGACTCCAACAAAGTGCAACGCGGGCCAAGGCAGTGTTCCGAACGGGCCGGCCAGCCTGCATATCTGAAACATGAAAACCAATGAGCAATATCAATGAAATTGTCCCACATAAGTGATAGATAATATTATTTTCAACCGTGAGTGGACTACCATGTGCTATTTTTAGTAGTGGTATACTATTTGGAGTGGGCATAGGAAGTCACTCGCCTCGCAGGCGCCTGCGGGTGTTACTTTGGATGCTTCTTTGACTTGTTAATTGACTGATCTCTCGAGGCCAGAAGGCCCGTATATATACAGACTTGTTTCTCATATTCTCAACCATATTCGTCTCCATATCTATCTCCGTTTGCTCATCCATTTGCACTGATATGAGCCGCTCTGTACTGATACGAGCCGCTCTCCTGAGGCATATCTTCATACACCAACTGCATATCAAACGGACCTGAGCTGTGAGGCTCACGATGCAGGTACACATGCAACAGCGGGTGTAAAGCGGACGAAGTCTATTCTACTATCTAAGGAGAAGCTCTGTCCCTATGTACATGAAAGCCTGGAACACCATGGAAGTCCATGGAAGCTCATGATTGCAAATACCAGTGGCGGTGGCGAGTGAAAACTTGTGGATGAGTCTACGACTGTGAGTCAATTCGGCGATCTCAGTATCGGCGACTTCCCTTCAGATCATATAGTAACAGCGGGACTTACAGCAAAAGCCCCCGCTAAGGGAGGCTAGCTAGGCTAAACCCCCAAAAAACCGCGGCCGTCCCGGACCCTTCGGAACACTGGACCAAGGCAAGCCGCTGTTGCCCCCACCGTCAATCCCATTCTTTAATCTTCAATTGAATTTGGAAAGTGAATTTCAAGTTTAAGCAGATGAATTGGAAAAACCCCCCTCAACATTCTATTTAAAATAAGGTAATATAGACTAATTAAGCCATCACATAATTCATACATCATCATCACTCGCGAGATCGAGGTAAGAAGCACGAGATATCTCGTTTTGTCAGAGTTGAGGTCCCGTCCCGATTCGTCTCGAATCCTGGGACGAATACCTGGGCCACCTCGTCTGGTGTGCAACACTAGACCAACCAACTCCACAACTACGTCCTCACTCATCGCTTCAGAAGCATGCCAACTCTGGCATTCTACTAAACGCAATCAGGTGCAATAATGCGGACTATTTGATTCCGCGCCTCACACCAGAAATGCTGGAACTCAATTTCGCTACAATCCTTCCTGTAAGGGGGCGTCATGCGTGCTTCGGTGTCCCATGCTTCTTGGAGCATGGAATGTGCTGGATTTACTGTGCGCATTGATATGACTCGGTGTGGACAGAGAAGTATATGGAACTAGTGTATGTACTGTAGTGGCTGAGCCCATTCCTCTCGGTGAGGGTAGCGTTTTCATCGCCGTGTATATGTTCTGTACGGTTGACGGATCCGCCAGTTCGCGGACAGTTAAAGGCTAGTTCGCAAATTTTTTGCTCAGTTCACAAACTTTTTGCTCGGTTCGCAATCCGTAGAAAAGTTTGCGAACTTGCCACTTTTAGCGAACCCAACACATGTTTCTAGAGAAAAGCTTCTTCAAATGTGCTCTCATTGCCAGACTTCATGTTACTTGCAAGCTCACTTTAGCTGAGGATAGAAAAAAGTCTACACCCAATAGTACTCGCTTCTCGCCGCCACCTACAGTTCAAACTCTCAAACTCTCTTCTTACATTCTCCTTGAACCACATTCCATTGGTGCAAATTGCCATGATATGAGTGCGGAGTAGAGCGAACATGTAATTAGATTGCAATAGTTACAGTCTCATAGTAAGTACTAGGTCTAAACTGTAAGCTCTTTTATCAGGTTGCTTTACATGTGCATAAATAGGCAGTTGCAACTGTAATTTCGATTCATACCTTAACGAGTTTGTTCATCGGCTAGTCAGTTTGAGAACTTCCTACAAGTTTGCGAATGGGCCCAAGTTCACGAACCAGTATAATTCGTCAGCCGGACGGAGCATATGCATCGATTGTAAAGAGCATCTACACAATCACCCGGAACCGGCTCTGGCCATAAAACCGCTATGCCGCAATTGCGCCATGAGTTTTTATCGCCAGAAGTATCACGGGAGTTGAAAACGTGTTGCCGGGGAAAAATATATCACGGGAGACTATTAAAGAATTTGTAGTGACCTTATAGACAAAAAAAAACGAGGACAGTTGAAGTTGACTAGTGTAAGTGACTTTCGAAATTGACTCTACAATATGGAGAGAGCCCGTATGCTAGAGTGGGGAAAACTCGAGATACACAAGAGAACTGAAGTTATTTGTCTATGTGACTTTGTTCGTTCTTCAAGTATCAGGACACCTTCGCCTAACCCTAAGGCGCTTACACAAGGGCTAGGGCTCCAGCGCACGCAACCCAATTCTCGCGATACGCCAACCCATCAAGCCAATACATTTTCATTCCATATTTGGTGGCCATTCAGATTTGAGAAAACGTGTCAGGTCCCTGAAAGTGTAATCGGACGAGTACGCTCAAGCCAAGTCCGTTTGTACCCCCCATATCGAGACCTACCAAAGATCCATAGTGGAGATATATTGGTAGCGTGGAGATGCCGAAGGTGGGTGGGTGGCCAGCGAGGTTAATTGCAAGAGAAAGATGGCGTAAAAGTATATTAGGATTTGAGTGGCTGTATACCCACGCAACCCCCAATTGAGGTTTCTCGGCATATATTGTCCAGTAGAACACTATTAAACTCGGCACCGTCCCTTCTCTCGCTACACGGACCATACAGCGGTAGCTGGTCAACTCCCCCCATTGCAGACGGAAGTATCCGATAATCACGGCTGCTTATTTGTTTGTAAACATCTTTTATTCGGCCGTTTGTGAGTGACATATACCCCTATCCTCGGGTTTACCAACCTCCTTCACCCCCAGAAGGTGATAGAGATTTCCCGGATGGCATGTTTCTCATGTCACACGCAGGAACGTTTATCTGGATGTGGCTGGGGGACTATCACCCTACTTGCTACTGCACTACTTCCTTCTTTCAACCTATCGCTGTTTTACGCAGCAATAACAAACACTCACGTATGTGCGGCAGTGTTAAGTAAACCAATCACACCTGGGTCATATCAAAGCGATCTGCCGCAGCTAGCTCAGATACCGCCCGTACAGATGTCAATAACCTTCTATTTGCTTTGGGCAATCCGGATGGCTGGGAAGGGCCAGGAGAACCAGGCATATGCACCCATGCACCGCCCACACATCTCATACCTATTCTTCCCGTTAGCCGCTGATTGAAAGGTCCGTCCTCGCCCAGTAGGAGCAGAACACGACAACTTCAGCAAAGCCCGCGTGGCCAGTGGTTCGCGGTGGTGGCACGGCTCTTGACTCAGATTTTGCATGATTGAGGTCACCCAGGGACCCCTAGCCATCCGGATTACCAAAGGCGAATAGAGGTCTGCTGTTGACATCAGGACGCGAGTTGCAGACTATGCAAGCTTGATATGGCGTCAGTATGATTGGCGTTTCGCACTGCCGTACATTCCTTGAGATACCCGGAGGGCCCGTCATCCAATCCTGTGATTATTGAGCCTGTTTCAATCCTCCAACGATATGCATGACGTTGTCGAAACACTGCAGGTATCGGTGCTGCCTGATCGATATCTCGATGGAACAGGATCTAGGAGGTAAAGATGGCTGGGAGGGAGCGAGGTTTTGACCACCAACTGGCAGCGGGCTCGTGTGGAGTTGCCATGATTGAATCCTGCCACCCGTTTGACACCTGTGACCTTTTTTGGTGTCCTGGATGTGGTCTGTGCAATCACACATCTGTAGCTCATCCTGAAATAACCCATACTAGTATCATATTAGTACCACCGAGGCTGTGCCATACAAAGTCTAGAAATCCCGCTAATACGTGTTCCAGAGAAGATACCGGTACCTGGCCCAGGATGAAATTTTCGCGGAGAATTATCTGCAAAGTCCAGCCGAAAGGGAGGAAATTCGGAGAAACCTAACAAATTTTTGCTTTGCTGTCCCGAAATATCGAACCGCAGCAACTCGTCATGCCCGTAGCCTTCCGTTGCGATCGCGAAGATCTTGCCGTGCTGGCGAAGATCTGGCTGTGTTGTGGTCCGACAGCGTTCGGGTTCGTGCATATATTGATACCGGTACCATGAATCCTGGGTCCAACTCATTGCTTTCGTATTACAACCCTGTCACAGAAAATGAGTGGTCATGTTGATTTGAATTTGGGCATTGCATTACAGAAGTTCAATATCGCATTCAAACCTCGTTTTGAATCGAGACTATAGTATTAATCGACTGCCAGAGTTGTTTTGGCAAAGTCTGGAAGACTGTCATTAAACGAAATAGTGTTGTATAATGCCAAGATACAATTTGTAAAAGCCATCGACAGATTATTGTAAAAGTACAAGTTGAGAAGCCCGAAGAGGTTCATGAATATCACGTGACCTTATGAGCATGCCGGCGAGTGACGATAGTTTCTAACATGTTTCTACATAAGCCCCTAGGGATTCAGAGAAGTGTCGTCATGGTCACTCATTTCTTGGCGCGACCGCACGTGCAGTTTGCAAAACGCTTCCATTCGCCTGAAACCTGAAACCAGATAACATTCCAACAGAGATATTCGGTCTCCTACTATAGTTGTGCTAGACCATACGATAACGAAGAGCTTATCTTGTCGTGGGAACCACGTGCTTGAGCTTCCAGAGGTTTCTCCGCTCCTTCCCCTCCTCCTCCACCTACACCACCTCCTCATTATCACCTCATTATCACCTCATTATCACATTTCACTTCCTCTTTCTCACCCCTCGTTATCACCACGGATCCCCTCTCTGCACCATCTCCTCTCCTTCTGTAACACATCTCCAGCATAGGAACTGACAACGGACATTCAGAACACACCAAACACGTCATGAATGTGCGTGGGTGATATCGGCTACACGGGTCCACAAAAAATCACTCACCCAAGGCTATCGGCTATCTCGGATCTCTCTAGGCAGCATTGGCTAAACGACATTTCCACTTCTTTAGTTCCATTCGTCGCAAAGTGATGAGTTGTTTTATTTGCCACTGCTGCTCCCTCGTATACCCATCACGAGAGAGCGCGCACGCGGGGTTGTGATAATCAGAGCGGACATGCTGGCAGTGCCTTTTCCCGTTGAACATTGAAGCACAATGGCACATCGCTGCACTCAGCTGTGCTTTCACGATACCGGTTCTCATGGGTGGGGTACCTTAGGTATCGATATAGATTTCAATTGAGACTGGAGATGTTTCTCGAAGGATTCTCGCGAACAAGAATATTCAAAGCTTCTAGGATCTTCCCACGAGGCCGGGAAAATTAACAACCCCCGATCAGCAGACCGTGATGAGTTGTCAATTTCAATGCCTAATTGCGGACCACATCCAGCCGCAATTGTAGTAAGATCCGCGGGTATAGCAAGTAAAGATAAGGCCGGTGCGTTAACAGGATACCTCTAGCAGCTGATATTTGGGCGTGATGCGATGCGTTGTCCAGATCGCCCCACCAGATAAGGAAGAATGACTGTTGCTCCTCATGTTGATCGGTACCACAGGTATCCCTTCAGCCTTATCGGCGGTGTAGCCGAGTACTTTTGCTTCTGCTCGTTGATGCAGGGCTCCTCCGGCTCTGGGGGATGTGCGTGTGGTTTGTTTTTTGGTGGAGGAGATGAGCTGAACTGAACCGAGCTGAGGTGAGGTTTCGTTGAACGTTGACGGAGATGGAGAAGCACAATGTACGGACAACAAACCGGGCGTCTAGGCGGAAAGAAAGAGCCCTAGATACCTCGCTGTCTAGGGAGCTCTCACAATCGCGAATTGACCGCGGAAAAAGCAACAGTGCTAGATAGTTCTCAATTCCCCGGAATTAGCAACTGCATGGTATCGGCAGGCTGCACTTCAGCAAACAAAAAATATGCACAGAATCGTTTCTCTTGAGCAAAGCGCGCATACCCATTGACAAATGATGAGCTGGCAGCTGCGGTGCATGGCTCCTACTAAGCGCAATTGAGGCGCGACCGCACCTACGGAGAGGCGGTGGGCGGTGGTGGAGGTGGGTCGTTCCGTCATGGAACTTTGTTTTTGTGCTGGGTTACAGGCGAACCTCGGGTGTCGGGCGTGCATGCGCATATGCATGCTTGGCATCAGGGTGCGCATCCCTGCGTGCTTCTATCAACAAACGTCATACCGGGAATCCTGGCCGGGGGCGACGGCCAGCCATAGTCCAGATGCAAGGCAGTTTCCACTATCGCCCACACACCTCCATTCCATTCGCTCGCTCCAGCGCTGCCGACTCAGAAGTTCGGATTTTGCCAACTCATCTCTCGTCGTCATTTCCTACTAGGCAGCCGCCGTCTTGTGACTCTGCAACTGGGACCTGGAATGGGACGAGAGGGGACTTGCTGCTGCTGCTTGTTTTCTGTCGATCGCGCTACACGGGTGCGTGCGTCATGCACTCAATCTCACTCGTAGGCGTAGCGCTGCATGCAACACCGCCCCAATTCCACTCGCCGTTGCTGTGCCTCCCCGCAACCAGTGCCGTTGAAACCACCGCCTCCGGTCAAGAAAGATATAAGATATCTCTGTTCTTCCTCCCTTCTCCCTTCCCAACAACAACACCACAGCAATCCTCACGCAACACACTTCGCCAATAAAGATCCACAGCTAGCATCAGCAATCGCAATGTCTCCCATATACATCGAACACCCTCGCCACTCCTCCAGCTCCCTCCGCGAACACCCCCGCCACTCCTCCAGCTCCCTGCACGAACACCCGCGACACTCCTCGAGCGCCCTCGATGACGCCTCTCGGCGGATGAACACACCGTGGTCCACCCCGCCATCCTCAACCGCCTCCACTGCCCCCCGGCGCCGTCGCTCCTCCTCAGTCCACGACCACCGCCACCATAGCACCTCCCCCACTCGCCCCCTCATCGTCCAAAAACCCCACCAGCACCACAGCCACCACCGTTCTTCCTCCCCCAACCGCTACGCAACAAAAACCCTCACCCTCACCCCCGCCTCCTCGCGCAACGACACACAATACCACAACCGCACGGCCCGATACTACGATGCGCTCGCTTCCAAACAAGAATCTGGCCGCATCCTCCCCCGCCAGGGCCGCACCCGGTTCCCGCGGAAACTCGTGAGCAGGGAAGCAGCCGAGGAGCTGAAACTCCCGTACGCACTTGAAGCCGACGGTGCGGTTACGGTCCTTCAGGCATTGGGACAGCCGGATATCGATACGCTTGTTGCACTGACAGAGGAGCTACGACATCGCCACCGACATCACCACCGACGCTCTCACTCGCGCGGCGAGAAGGCGGTGTCATTTTACGAGAAGACTGTAGTTCACGAGGTTCCTCCTACGCCCACACATGCCCCGCGACCGGTAGTGATGGTTCCCGGTGGGAAGCAGCGGTACGAGAGTAGCTATCTTGCCGACTCCCCGCCAAAGTTTGAGCCGTTGTCGCCACCGGGCCCGTCTACCCCCCGGCCACAGACGAAGACGTTGGAGTTTAATGTTATGCCAGGCACCAAGACGCCAGAGCAGAAGATTGCGAAGGCTGAGGCGAAGGCGGCGAAGGCTGAGAACCGGTTTGTCGCTAGGGGACATGAAGAGGATCGGATTGAGGCGTTGAAGGCAAGGAGAAAGGTTGAGGAGTTGAGAAGGAAGATGGATGGCAGACGGAGTCTTGGGGTTAAGGTGGGGAGGAATCAGAGAGGGGAGGTGGTGATTGTCAAAGGATAGGAGTCTCTTGTTGTTTGTGTATTTTGCAGCGAAGCGAGCGAGCGGGTGTGATTTTTTGTGTGATACCTTAGGGTTGTATTATTTCGCTTTCATATTCTATCGTTTTTTTTTCTGGATATAAGTGTTACAATTGATGATATCCTACAAAGAAGCCAAAGGCTACAATTTACTACTTGCCAAAGTATTTTAAGTACCTAATCGACCCCAAACAAAACCCCCAAACAGAAGCCCAACTTCACCTATTCAATAGAAATAGAGGGTTTGAATAGAAGTAGGGGTGCAGGCCTAAATCTATCCGAACGTTCTATTCGGAATTCTTAGAAAATATTATTCGAGGTGGAAATGGCGTTCCTGTCCGTTACTACCAACGACAGGAAGTCCTCCAGTATCTATTCGAGACTAGAGTTTTACGCTATTGGGTAGACAGGTTTTGGTCACTGGGCTACCGCAAAAATCCTACCAAGCCGTCTAACAGACTAGCTATTGGGCCAGCTCCAAAACTCCTAGCTCCAAATATTCCACGGGCTCACAGAGTCAAGAAGCTACACCAAACATCTATAGGACCTAAATAGATCCACCTTCAGCTCTGAAGTTAGGAGCCTGCTTGGTTTTTGTATTTTAAAATCTCGAAACCGTTAAAACCAGGAATTTGGAGCTGGCAAACTCTCCACTACTCTATAATTTTACCTTGAAAACATGTTCTATGCAGCATCTCAATCCAAGGACAGAGCGCGGGTCGATCGTCATAACCCAGGGTTCAGAGAGCCCTGTAAGTGGATCCCATCACGTCACAGATGTGCGACTAGGCTGTCTGTGGTAAAGCGTCCCTGAAACATTGGGGCGACAATCTACCGGTTGCCGATGGTGGTGACTTCATTTGTCTCGCCTGCATGTTAATTATGAATTCGTCCGAGTGATATATTAATTAACAGACCGCAGTGAGTGAGTGCAGAGAGAAGGTTTAAGTTTCAACTGCGCGGATTTATTACTTAATATTCTTCATGAGGCAGCTTGCATTGTTTACTTTAATTTCACCAATGCGATAGGGCGGATGGTCGGACTGGAGGCACGAATAGAGTGCATGCGCCATGCCCGCGCGGACACCGGGGTAGACAGCCCAAGACAAGAGCACGAACTTGGGAGTTAATTTTCGAATGGGAGGTGTAATTTGTTTGACGAATGATGTGCCCCTGTGGTGCTTGTGGTCGAGATCTGATAAAGAAGCTAGAATCTCTCCTGCCTGCCCCGTCGGGTTGATTTAATATAGCTGCTGCCTAAACAGTACACACTCTATTGGCCTTGTCTTACCTGTACGACATAAGTAGAGTACGAAGATGGTGGGGAGATGTTTGGTGTGGTTGTCTACCACTTGTCCGTAGTACGACTGTCGATCGGTGGCATTGAGAGTGAGTGATTCCACATGTATCAATGTCTGATCTTCGTCGCTTTGGATAACAAATTCTATTTAGCTCTGGGGTGCTAGTTAGCCTCATATTTTGGGGCTATGTAAGTTTACATAGTCGAACATCAGACATACTTTCATGTCTAAAGCATCATAGAATTCCTCATGACTCTTGCATGTATAGTACAAACACCGGTGCGAAGTTTGCTTATACGGCACCACCAGATCTCCAGAGATGGCTTCCAGCACCATAATACATTCAACCACAACCTCTACTCCAGACCCCCGCAGAAAACTCCAACTACCCCCGCCACTACAGCATACAGCACCGCCGGGGCGAAACCATGTCCTCTTCACGCTATCAGCTTCCCCCTTGTCCTCCCTAGGGATAACTCACCTCCTAGCCGCACTCTTCTCACCCCCCTTCTTCTTTCCCGATTTCCACGTCTCCTCATCAAACGGCGCATCAATATTACACCTCAACTTAGAGTACTCCAGCACGGTCTCCTGTTCTGTCGCATTACAACTTTTTGAGACGCAGCTAGAGCCATCAGTCAGGAAGCCTTCGTTGGTGCAGGGGCAGCTCCCCGTCGGGTCCGAGGGACACTTGTTGAGGACGTATGCATCTGCAAGACACGTGATGGAGCAGTCAGGGTATGCGTTGAAGACGTAGGTGAAGGAGTTGCGGGATTGGGCTGTGGTCAGGGGGAGGAGGGAGAAGAGGAATATGATGATTGCTGGGTACATTTTGCGGTATGAACACGCACCAAGTGGAGTAGGAGATTTCTCCTTATATGCCAACTTCATCAGGTGGGTATGTTGTTGGAATATGTCTTGGCTGCGGTAGTTCGTTTCGAGTTCTCGTATTTGTCGCTTCGTTGAGAGGACGTGGGCCCGCTTAATCTGAGTGTTACACTGCCCTGCTTGATCGTTCTTTCTTGAAGAATAAAAGCAAAATGGAATATACAGGTGGAGTAGAGACTAATCTGGTTCTGGTGTATCATACACATTGAGGATCGGATTTAGTTAAGTCCAGCCACTCGTGTTGGCTCTGGAAGGGCGATAATGTGGGCACGGCTTGACCACGACCCCTCAATGATGTATTCTCTACAACCCCACAATCAGACACCGTCTACCCATGTTCGACCAAGCTGGCAACAACTCAGTCTTCTTTACCAACGTTTGTGTGGGACTATCTACTGAAGAAGAGTGGCAAACAGGCAGTCATTTCTGCAAAATCATGCGCAATTGGCACATTCAACCCAACACCCAACCTGCCCTGTTCCCCACCTTGTCCGTCAGCCTTCGTCAACACCCACGCAGGTTCTGCTAGAATGCTAGCTAATGTTGATGCTAAGCGATGCTTAGACACTAACCCTGCTGCCTTTAAGCTTGCCTTTGCCTTCTGTTCTCTCTATATTTCCTCGGCCTGATAGATCGCTTCGAGGGAGGTCTTGGAACTTCCACACAGTTAGTGTGCTGAGTAGGCATAAAGAACTGAGTGGGGCTTGGGCTCCTCTTCCAAGCGATAGATGTCGTGTTCTACCATTATCTTGGCTCTGTGATTCTTGTGCAAGTGCACAGTGGTATGCGCGGGTCTGTATTGCACCAATTCCTTGATGGACAATCTAAGAGCAGCTTGAAGTACCTCTTGTGTGTATGTTAGTGTGCATATTCACGGCAAACAAACATGGGTGTGACTTACATTTTCTTCTTCAATAGTCAGAGGTTCTTCGATAGTTTCCTCAGTTATGTGCTAGTTGTCTTCATCGATGGTAAGATAGATAGTTAATCTGTGGCGGGTTAGTGTGGTTTGAAACGACCCGGAATAGACTAACTTGGCCTTGGACGTTATTGGGTTTGGGATGATCCACAGGATTCGAGAGTGTAGAGGTTTGAAAAGCTCACAGCGGATAGGATGATTACTGTGTGGAATCGGAATATGTTCGCTATTTGTTGAATTAGAGCCGAGAGAGCCCCAGAGTTCATAGCCAGTGGTCATTTAGCGATCTGCAGATCAGGTCGGCCCGGCCGCAATTTTACCGGCCGCCTTTAGCATAGGTTCAGCCTGGCGAGCCGGCATTTCGGAGGCCCGGTCTAGTCGCTTAAGAACACTAGATCCGGCCGCACAGGAAAAAGGGCGACCTGAAGCACATGATTGTGTACGAGCGAGCTCTCGTTCTGAAGGACTGGCCGTCTCAGCCTCGACCTAGTGGTCTCGATGAATTGGTTGTCTTCTTGTTTGATAGAGTAGAAGGGTAGATGGTATAGGCTTCGGGTATGATTGGGCTAAATACCGAATACCGATCTTAGCCGACGAAAAGTTTTAGGGCACCGTTATCACCTGACGTTCCCTAGGGCTGATCTCGAAACCCTAAAAACAGCGGCGCAGAGTTTCTTTGGAATTTTAGGCGAGTTGGGGCTGAGCGTGCGCTCGAAAACCACCCTTCAGCTGACGGAGCTTGCAAGCGACGAAATTTTTTGGGAACGAGAACAGGCCAAGCGATGTCGTTGCTGTTTGATGTGGATCGATAGCGATCAAGTTGCCTCTCCACCCTGGCCATGGGTCACCGTCGACATACCCTCCGCCGAGGAGCCACCACATCGTCCTTTCAATGGCGTCCCTTTCCCCACACCCTAAACACTACCTTCGCAAGTCCCCGCCACGTAACTCCTTCTGTTACCTGGTTTTGAAAAGGCTGGGGATCTCTCCTGTGACAGCAGACGGCGCGGCAAGTCTACGCGGAGACGTCTCCCAGGCAGAAAGCAGTCCCTGAAGCCCCAGCAAGCGACTTATCGTCAACGTCGGTTCTCTAAAGGAGGGCTTAGTTGATCTTGGCGAGGTTTCTCACCCAATAATACCCATTCCTAAAATGAGAATCAAGCGATGAGTGCGATGATCCAATGACAGTGTTCCAAAGTGGTCAGTCCGCCAGATTTCACGCTGCCCGACGTTGGCCTGTGCCAAGGCAGACCTCTGCCGAAAGGAGGCCTGGGTCGGCCCAAGTTTGCCAAAGCTGACCTGGGCCTGGACTATATATACACCTAGTATTCGCAGACCAGACAGATATCTGCAGTCCGGCATCTCCTGAATCGACTCAGATCGGCCCTTGCCAAGGGCGGTTTCGTATGTGATCGTCGATATCTGACCCGTCTGCCAATCTGTGGATCGGCTGGCGGCTGAACCAAACGCTTCACAACACTACACAGCAGGCGGAAAGGAGGAAAAGAAGACTTAGGAGTACGGGGGCGGTACTCTAGAGAGATGATTTAGGGGTCATAAAACTGTTCATCAGTCCATATTCGTCGGTTTAGCTGTTCCGAGAGTGAGCAGAAACAGAAACGAACAAAACGATTGCAGCAGAAGATATGTGTACAAGTACACGCGGGGAAAAAGAATTTATCTACAGTCCTGCGTGCTTGCTAATCGCCGCTGAACGGGTGTAAGTGCTTGTTTTTGCCATAGCCAGGTTAGAGTCACCTAGCGCAAGGTCAAAAGGTATTCAGAATGAAAAAAGGCAAAAAGACAAAGCAACAATCCAACGAAAGATACAAAGCTCACCCTTGCACCTAGCATAAATCAGCAATACGAGAAAACGGCAAATAAACATTTGCACCTCCATTCCTACTGCCGTGACCTTACAACGGTGGATAAACATCTTTCTCCGTACCCAACCTCAGCCTTAACCCCACCTTAGTACAATATTCTATCAAATAACAAATTATTATCTTCTCGTAGTCTGAATTCTCGAAAAGAGGCACTCGGTATACATCCAATTCCTCCAATTTGCTTTCCCCAACCGCCTTAATATCAGCTGCATACTTCTCCGCCACACCAAGTACATGCTGCAACATTACACACCTAGACTCAGTTCTCCAATCAGTGTGAAGAATAGTAAGGTGTCGTAACCTCCTCGGCAGGACGTCGATAAGATTCAGCTGAGGCTGATGATGATAAACACACAAAAATTTAAACTCCGTCGTTAGCCTGGTCATTCGTGGGAAATCCTCGAATGAACCCAGAGTTCCGCGAAACCACCGATCGTGGGGACCGGATAAATGTCCGGGTGCGAAAATTATTCGCAGCTCCTCCAGCGTCATCCGCACTTTCCGCAATGCATACCCATACGCTCCCAACTCAAATAGGGCGGTATTGTCTTTACTCTGAAACTCATAGGTGAAGCTCCGCAAGTGTTTCGTATACCCAAAGAACCAGCCAAAGAAATTGCCATCAATGTCGGAATTCGTAAATTCAAGGGACGTGAAATTGCTGTAGTTATTCGTACCAAACATGTCTCTCATCTGTGATGCCCGAAGGTACGGCCACCCGCCATCACAGTCGTCCTGATACATCCCGAAGCAACGGTGACCTTTGAAATGCTTGAGCCTTGGTGCCGATTTCATGATGGACAGATAGCAGCTGATGTGGACCCTCTCGTTAGGTTTCGTTCCATATACATCGTGAAAAGAGGTAAAGCTTTCAAGCGCAGGTACTGGCGATGTGGCGGAAATCCATACAGCGGGCTCGTTTGTGAAAAGAGCATAATTGTGTTCGGAGTTAACCGCCAGTGATTTCAGGTTGCGCAACTTCAACAACAGCAATATGGCACAGACACGGCTATAGCCTGAGCTCCTCATCTCACGGTCATCATCGAGAGGTATATGTAGAATATGACCCTTTGGTAGCCCTAGTTGGCGGGTCGCAGCCTCCCAGCACTCGATATCGGCGTCGAGTTCGTCATTGGAATAGTATTCAGGATTAACCTCGTCCACGTCTCGATTATCACCATAAGCCCAACTTAAACGGACGGACAGAGTATAGTTTCCGAGCTCGGGCTCACGGTGCAGACGACGCAGGAACCCACGGATGCGACAGATTGAGCCGACAAACCCACGGTATAGAAAGGGCCGGGCGATAAGGGAAAGACGGCGATTGACGAGACGTAGGGGAGTAATGGAGTGGTTTGGGTTCAATTTGGTCGAGGAGTAGACGTTTTCGACGATCTCTGAGAGCAGTTCCGAGGGCAGAGCAGAAAGAGATGTCATGTCGATATCTTAAGGAAGATCTTAGGAATGAGCGGGGTTACTAACTACTTATGTAGGTAGCTGGATTGCAGGGATGTTTGATTATCGCGATAAGCGGAGCACATATCAAACCGAGTGACTAACTGTGACGTCAATATCAGCTGTTGTATTTAGTGGAGTTTGTAGAATATAAGACATAACAATATAGGTGAGTTTATCAGTCATGTTGTTTACTGGCAAAAAGTAGCCATAGATGATCTGAGCTCCTAGATGTAACCCTAAAAAGCCTCAATCATGATAATATCATTCCATCCACAATTCACAATCAGGCTATATCAAGGATGCAACAACTCAAGAAGCATTTCAACAGAAAGTATCACTGTTATCATTGGTAGATGGAACAAAGAAAGAGTTACGATTTCCATTACCAATGAAAATGGGGGGCCTAACGTAATTTATAGTGTAGCCACCTGCGACCTAGCAACCGATCACGCACGCCAGTGCCAGCAGAGATGCTTAATTACCCCATACACAAACTCAATTTTCACTCTCTCCCTGCGACAACACAACCATGGGCAGAGTGAAGTCCTGAGATGCAGCGACTGACAGAGAGAATGACATTCGCGAAGCTAAACATGCATACCTTTCAGGTCTTGAACCATCTATCCGCGCTGCAACTTCAACATATGGTATACCATATAGTACCTTGCGAGACCAACTTAGAGGAGCACAGCCAAGGAGCGCAGCATATGAGAAGGAGCAGCTACTGACTCTGGAAGAGGAGAAATCAATTGTCAGGTTCTGTGAGACTCTAGATGACTTGGGACATCCATTGCAAGCGAAGATGGTTAAGGCATTTGCGATGTCCCTTCTACCTCCACATCAGCGACGACAACTTGGTAAGCACTGGATGACACGCTTTCTCCACCGCCATCCTGCAATCACTGCAAAGTTCAGCCAACATCTAGATCGACAAAGGGCTAATGCAAATGATCCTGCAATTTTAAAGGACTATTTTTGCAAGGTATATCATTTTACTTTATACATTTATTTTAAGCTAATACTGGTCACTGCAGCTTGGAAAACTTGTCAGAAAGCTCAATGCACAACCAGAAAACATTTACAATATGGATGAAAAGGGCTTTCTACTTGGTCAGGCTCTCAAAGTAAAGGTTATATGCCGTAGAGGTAGAAGGAATCCACGCTATACCCAGGATGGAAATCGCGAAATGGTTACAGTTATAGAGTGTATTTCTGCAGATGGTAGAGTTATACCACCCATGTATATCTACAAGGGGGGAAAGCATCTACTGGGATGGCATGCTGGTGTCCAAGATAAAGAGCAAGCAATATTTGCATGGTCAACTAAAGGCTGGACTGACAATGAATTGGGACTGGAATGGGTGGAACAGAACTTTGAGAAATACACTATTAAGATGTTTGTACCATTAGATTGACCTCCTGCTCATGCTAACTATTACAGTGCAAAGGGCAAGCTACGTATTCTAATCATTGATGGGCATGGCTCTCATCTAACATGGCAATTTTTCGATTTTTGCTTGAAAAGAAATATTCATCCTATTTGGCTTCCTACACACTCTACACACATCCTACAACCTCTAGATATTGGGCGGTTTGGTCCTCTTTCCCACTGCTATAGCAAAACGGTCGGGTTGAGAACCTCCACCTGTGGAAAAGGAGGAAATGCAATTAAGAAAGGGCAGTTTTATAAGTAAGCCCACCTGCTATATCACTCTATACTCCACTCTAATTCTTTCCTACAGACTTGTCACATGCGCTAGAGCTGCAGCATATACTAAGAACAACATCTTGAGTGCCTTTGAGGCAACTGGGATCTGGCCTCTTAACCCAGGCAAGGTATTTACGAGGCAATCACGAAATATTACTCGGTTTGAGTCCCCGCCAGCCTCTCCCACTCCACTCCTCGGTGCAACCCCCAGACAGCCCAGAGCTGTAAGCGGATTAGCCCGCAGTGCACTTCACCTTGTCACTTGCCAATTACCTTCCTCTCTCCAGCTGAAGGCTCTTATAGCACAGCTGGGAAGGTCAGCTCAGGGTGCACTTGCAGATAAGGAATTAGGAGATGAAATGCTGAGAACACTTCACTCAGGGGCCAAGGACACCACTGCAGTATCAGCAAAGGACCGCCGCCACCTTGGTAAAGCTCGTGTGTATACAGCTGAGGATGTGGTTCAGCTCAGGGAAAAAAGAGAGAGGCTAGACAGAGAAAAAGTGGCCAAAGCCAAAATGCGCCAAGAAAAGGCTGCAGCAAAGGTAGTATCCTCTGGAGAGGGGTCAAAGAGCTCTAAACATGTGGAAAAGAAGATTATAGGTGCAAAGAAGGTACCTGTAATTGTGCTTAGTGATTGGGAGGATGAGGAAGAAGATATGGTGGGTGGAAAGGGGTGGGATGAGGAGGAGAATGGGGGGGAGGAGGACTCTGTTATATATATTGGTGATATGCTGGACCTAGAGGATGCTATGGAGCATGGAAAAGGTAGAGAAGGGGTTAATAGTCAACCCCCAGTAGTGACTAGGTCAGGGAGAGTGGTTAAGACAGGTCATTTGGGTCAATAAATACCACCCGCGCGTGGTCGGTTTCCCAGTCATGGGCGGTCACCCGGTAAAACACGTTACAGGATTAGGGTTTTTCAGTACATGAGTTCTGTTCACCATGCTTCCTGACTCGATCTAGTTTTGATGCTTTGGCACGCCCACCGATTTCGCTGATTAATCAAAACATTGGAATAACCCTCTATGGCCGCAGCGGCAATTCTCAGCTTATCAAATCCTTGTGACAACAGCCGTCAAAATCCCACATACCAGAGTATATCACGCTAGAAACCAAACTCGGGGGATGGATCATTAGCACTATCTTTTCTTACCTAAAAAGAAATCCAAAGGGAGTATGTTAGGACTGTTCTACTTGTGGCGTCCTAGCATGCAAGTGGCTGAAACTACTCGAACCGGTAATTTTGTCTTTGATAACCTCCACATCAAGCATATCTCAGCCAACTAGAAGAACTGTCGCCTGCCTTGAATAGAACGCTGCGGAAGTATTTCTAGAAGTAGATCAAAGATACGAAGTGGCGAGCTTATCTTTTTACAGGGTTGGGTTTTGACAAGTTAATATTTAAGTATAGTGATCGTCGGGTGGCAAAATCCCCAAATGGCCAGTTGAACCACCCTTATAAGAGCGAGTCAATGAATTTGATGGAAAAAGCAGTATTGCATCCGGTCTGCAAAACTGAGCGTATAGGAGATAGTCAACTGGGAACGCCAGTGAATTCCGGACAAATGATTACAACTCTCAAGCTTTTCCCACGCTAGTTCTTCATACACAGTAAATGCCACCATGCTGCGCCCCCAAAAGAAAGAAAGCACTGGGCCCAGGTCTGGGGTGTGTTCATTCCTTCGACCAAATTCCGGCTTGTCCACTCAAGCCGCAAGCTTGCGAGCAGTTAGAACCCCAATTTGTCAGTCTGAGCACGCGTGAGAAAACACCCAGGTCGTATTTCCTGCAAGGCAGAGACCTAGGAATCACTCTTACTGCGACATGCATAAAATGCTCTATCGGTTTGAGGCTGAGAGAGAGGTCAGTAAAATGACGGCTTAATGATTGGAGAAGTTGCGTGCAGCCTTGCATTAGGACTCGGAAATAAGATAAATCATTAATACCGGAAAATTTAGGCGATAAATCTTCATACCTGCACTATGGAGTTACCATCCTCTAGAAATTGAAAACGGACCAGCCACTTCTCCAATACGAAGTACTGCCTAAAGTACAAGAATAGTCTTCGGTGGCCATAGGTGAGATAATAAGCACTTACCACAATCCTAGGTCTCATAACAAACCTGGTAGCATAAAGCCTCGATGGCTAAACGCCCCGCCAGTGCGCGGATGAATGCTTCAGTCATCAGTCGCTAGTCTGTCAGCGAACCGCGAGTGTATAGACAAGCAGCAGCCCCTCCTTCGTATCATACACAGCTGCAAGTGAAAACATGAACATATGAGATCCAAGGTGTGTAGAACACCCAAGACAGCTTTTTGACTAAGCTCTTAACTCCTCTCATACTTGCCCGAACAAGAACCTTGCTCAGTATGTAACGCTGCGTGTGCATAATATTCATAATCTAGCTTTTGTCATTGTGTTCTATTGGGAGCGCGCAACATCGTGGTGTCAAGTTGTGGTAGGGAAACCTTTGTCAATACGCCTTCAGCCATGTCTCAGAACTGCCTCCTTACTCTACGGCGACCAAAACACCAGACCGCGAGAAAAATCGAAACAAATACGCATACCCAGTCCACTTTTCGAAAATTACTCGGCTTTTGTATGGATTATTCCAAGCGAAACTTCGCCTGGTTTTCCCAACAAGGAAAGATTTAAGCGAACGCATTAAATTGTTTCGTCTCCGCCAGCCATGACTCACGATTCTGCAAAACCCAGTCATCTAGGTAGATTCCTCACGCCTCACATTTGGAATCGTGACACAGGTTAGGAATTCTTCTGGGATTTCAATGTTTAGGTTTAGGAATGAACTACGCGTTTTGCGAGCAAGGCTGAGGGAATGGAATGTTAGTATCTTCGGTACAGGGCTGAACATGACGTAACAAACTTTGGAATGTGTGCACGTTCGTTGTCGGAGGATGAGTGAATAGAGGACAGAAGATATGATGATAGCTGCGGAACGGGAACAGGTGGGTTTTTGGGAGGAAAGAGAAAACTACCTCCTCGCAACATCTTTACTCTACATCGCCCTCCTAAAATACTAAAGAGCGACGTAGAGAATGGGTTAGGGGTAAGGTTGCCATTGCCTCCCGAAATAACAATGTCCTAAAGAGGAAAACCGTCCAGTGTCAACAAAAGGTAGGTTGACGTGTTCGACAAGCAACCAAAAATGAATGCACACAACGCAAACCACTTCCGGCGAAAGAGAGACGCCAGATCCTTCAGAAGCCAGAAGAAGGATAAGCATAGTTGTGAGTAAGTGCGAGTCCATGTTATTGATATCGGGGAAGCAAGATATCTCTGCGCATGCCCCGAACCGAGAATCGACAATATCATGTGCCTTGCATACACGCCCGTGATGGATCCGAAGCCCCAGGTGATCCCGCACAAATACCACCACCATACAGACATGAGGGAATTCGGCGCTACTCTTTGGATGAGCTGGGGTCATAAACGTACTTCCAGGGATCTGTATGGTTCAGCGATAGCAGTCCACGTGGTCGCTGGGAGCGCTTGCCAGCGACTCAACTGTTGTTATTTTCTGTTGTTATTGACAGCAGCATCAGCAGAGAGAAACGCGTTCATATATTTGTTCATTTTCACTTACACTCTTTCTCTCCCATACACGGTGTGGTGTGCATGATGTGATGTGGGTGTGATGCGTGTGTGTATGGGGCTGAGCGGGGATTCGTTCGTTGTTGCCAACTACCCCTCTTCCAGAACTTCTGCAGTATAAAAGGACGCATCACCCGCCGTCGCCGCTTCCCTTATCGCTTCCCCATCCCAGCCAGCACACCAACACAATCTGCATCGTCGTCGCCACAAACACACAAACAAATATGGCCTACTTCACCCGTCAAGCCGCGCGCAATGGCGCAAAACCCGAACGCATCGAACCTGTAACACCTCGCGCGCGAGTCACCAAAAAGAAGCAGCAGCCGCAGATGCGGAAGTCCCATCCAGCGGGCAAACAGATCCCCACCCCGAAGCAGAAGAAGCAGCTCGAGGCCAAGGTTGGTTTCCTCCATCCCTCAAGCGAGATGCAGGCCAACTGACGGGGGTGCGCGCAGCTCGCGAAAGCTGAAGCGAAGGCGAAGACGCCTAAGAGCGCGAAGAAAGCCTGAAATCTTTGGGAGCTGCTAGTTGTCCACATGGAATAGATCGAACAAAGGCCGATTTGAATTATTCTTCTCTCTCCTTGGAATGGCGTTTTTGGCGTATCCGGGAATGGGGCAGATTGTTGGATTTGAATTTGCGTCGTCATCGTCATCGTCGTTGTCGTTGCATGGTCGGATTCCCGTTGCTCTGATTTTTTCTTTTATTTCTTTTTGCGATTGGGGTGGTGCGAGATGTATGATCCAATCTTGTTTTCTAAGAGTTGTGCTTTTAATATACCTATGCTGTACACGAATCATCGCAGTTTGGTTTGTCGGTCGTTCAACTCTGAATGGAACCCAGGGTGGCAGCATTTGTTTCCACGTGTGTAACAAATGTAAACTGACGAGGACCAAGACTGAAATGGATGCTACCTATCGTATAGTTTTGGAGCCCTCCGGCATGGGTTTAGACACTGGTCCTGCTGACTCGTAATGGACTCGTGGTTGGGACAGACGTTTTTCAGAATCGCATCCGTTCCGCGACGCAACCCATCGATTCAATACATACACTCGTTTATTGCCATCCGACGCTTGAACTCACTATTTGAAGACCAATAAGGCATTTTGCGCGGCGCCAGTTCTCTCGGTCTCCAACGTACACTGGTTCTTTATTTGCTAGACCCCAGCAATGTCAAACTTATTTTTCTTTATCCTACTGTTTCGATGGTGATACGGAAGCCACCAGGGCTGCTATCTAAAAAAAATACAAGGCTAAATGTACACTCACAGATCGTAAACTAACTAATCTAGAAGGAAACTGCAATTAGAGATGATATGATAAGGATTGCGATCGAGTACCGGACGCAGTAGGTCACTCACTTCATTGCCAGTGGGAGACCCGCACAGTAGCGGCCGTGACGAGATTAGCCGCATCGCGAGTCGGCTCTCCTCGTCGTGTAGGCCGATACCCGACGAGCCCAGTCCGCTCGGGGTACTCTTATGAGCAACTAGAAAACTAAACCCTGCAGAACTAACAGCATAGAAATTCACGACTGAGAAAGCCGAGTTATTTTGCTGGCAAACGTTAGTTAAAGCATAAAGGTACAGATGACATTTCCGGGATGTCCGATATTGGGTACGTGCTAGGCACATATGACAATATTGGGTAAGTTCGAGACCTGGATTTATGTTTTTGAAGTGCGGATGAAGTTAGGATCGAGAGCTTGGCTTAGAGAGCGAGAGTGAGAATAAAGAGAGGTAGAAGCACTAGCGGAGGAGAGATGTTGTGGCTCAAGCTAGCTATCATGTTGATCTGGCTCGAGTAGCTTTCACCATCTGTGGGAATCTGCTCGACCCCGCGCTTGAGTTTAGTAACAAACTGGCTAATTTATTCTTGTCATTATGTAGAGAGAGGCCAGTAGATAGTAAGAGGTATTATCGAATCTGGACTTCACTCACAGTACTCACTACTCATTTCTAGCACCATCTACTTAGAATACGTAGCCTACAGGCTACTTTAAGTAAGGCTGAGCTACTTAGATCACTGATGATCTAATTTTGTCAACGAACTACTCACTGATGACCGCTTCTACGCAGCGAACGGAAAACTTGTATGATATTTTACCGCATAATTTTACGCTTTATACGATAGTCACATCGCGCCGGGAGTATTTGCAATCGTTCGGTCTGCTGGGGTCAGTGATGGAGTGTTCTTTATATATATATACCTCTTTGAATCCAGACCAAAACAACCGCCTTGATCTCTGAACCTCCAACAATCATACTCACGACTCTCTTATCCCGCCTGCTCATCAACTTTAAAAGCCCAGACTTATAGGACCGTATGCCTGCATCTGTAGATACCATTGCTAATGTTCAGCGCTGATAAGTGACTAAGTGTTGTTAATTATTGTGGCACTGTACAATTTACCCTGGATGGCCGACCTCGTCGCCATCAGTGGCCTGCTCGCGGTACGGCTGACCTTGTCGTGAACCGTCTAAACTCTTCACCGGACGAGCACATATCCCGCTACATACATCTATCCCCTACACGTTCGGTACGCTTCAATTCGTATCATTTTCTTTTCGGGTATAGTGTGAGTAAAGATCGCCTTATGGCAAGACTTTGATTGGTTGGCCGAACTTCTAATGTGACTGTTTTACTTACACTATACTAGAAAGGAAAATGATAGGAATTGAAGGATACCGAGTGTGTAGGTGATAAAATGTTACCTTCCAAGGTTGGCCGGTCTTATTCTAACGGCCTATGGTAATCCGTAAATCATCCTCAACCTCAACCTGGAACAGCCGCAGCTGTAGCAGCAGAAGAACGCGTTGGCTCTAGGATGAAAGTGCTGTTACAATCATCTCAAGGCCGTGGGATGACGGTTCCATTGTCCACCTGTTTAGGCGTTTACAGGCACTCAAAAACGACCTTTCCCTCCAGGCCATCTGTCAAATATCCTAGACCTCAAGCTTATATCCACCACCAATCTGAATGTGCATACTACAAAGAAGAGACTCTATAGCAGGCCAGTAACCTCTGGTCATACCGGAATATACCGGAATATACTCACTTTCCGACTCTGAGATTGCATTTTAGCGCTTTAGTGCTCTTCCCGATCCCTTTAGTGAGGCCCTAGGGTTCCACGTCCCAACTCCTCCATCCTATTCAAGTGCTACTTTTTACGAAGCCGCAACCCCAACCCCAACCCTCCACACCGATACCTCGACACACCGCCTCACCGCTAGCTTTTGCCAAGGGGTAGTTGGACAACTATAAGCCACCCCGTAATATCTCTAAGGCCTCACTATGCCTAGAGTCGGGTGCAACTCGACGACCCCGACACCTTGCGCAGGTCCCTCAACCCCCAAAACGAACCCCTTTGACCTCCTATTGTCAATACGAGGTAATTCCAATGTCGAGTGGGAGTCTGACGCCGAGTCGGACGCTCCTCCCGCTTGGATTACTCGAGCCATTACGACAGCGATGACAACTTGATCGCTAACTCGATGCTTCCTATTTTCGCCTCCGGTGGAGGAGAAGAGAAGAGGCCCAAGAAGAAGAAGGGGAAAGGCAAGCGACTGCCTGCACCTGAGAAGAAATTGGCTTTGACCACAACAAGTTTGGGAGGTTCTTCAAAACTCTCCGTGGGGGACGTCGGTCCCAAACAACAACCAAGAATGAAGTCCGAGGAGATTTTCATTTACAAGGACGGAAATATAGATTTGTTCCATGAAGCAGCTATGGGTATGGTCGCTACGGCCTCTATCAAAGCTATTGACGGACATTTTACAAAACTCTACTCAAAAATTGACAACCTCAAGTGTAAGGTTAAGACTCTCAAAACAACTGTGAAGAGCCTTGTGGAGGAGAATAAAAAGTTGGGTGAAGTTAAGGGGGAGAACACGTCAGACCCGGAAAAGCAGCCACCAGAGTAACACCAACAAAGAATCTTATGATCAGCCCAGCATTACCACCAGCTGTCACAGCACAAGGTTATAAGTGAGAAGTAGTGTTACTGGTGAAGAGTGATTGGGGAAATTATAGAAAGTAATTGACATTGTGGGATGTAAGAGTTGGATAATATTGGTAGATAATGGTGATGGGTTTATTTATTGTGATAAGAAAGTGGTCTGATGTATTGCAATGTTGGATGATATGACATGATTGTATTAATAAGAATTTCATTACTGGTGTGTAAGATAATAGTCAATGATTCAAGTGGTACAATAAACTATAAAGAATAATTCAGAGGTAATACTATGCAAACTGTACAGATTGTTAAATATTGGAGAATATTGTTTTTTTCTCTTTTTACTTATTTTTTTGTCAATGAAGCATGTGATAATATTTAAAATGATTCAATCCTTGTGTATTATTTTCTTAATATAGATTTCAAGTCCAAGTTATTTCATTATATTTTGTTTTCAATATTGCCTAATACTGATCCTGTCTATTATACTAGAATGAGTCTATATAATATTTTCTAAATATTAAATATACTTATACATTAGCAATAGTGCAAATCAACTACACAATGTGTTATGTATATACACACACATGTACAGCCCATCGCATGCTTTTGGTAGACTTCTACACAATATGCAGTGTATAGTTATCCATAGTCAGCCTATGTAACGGCACGACTACACGTGACATGTTCGGGGCCAGGTAACACCCGCTTTATATAGTTGGCTCGCCACGAGCCTTAGATATCTAGCAATGATCTTACCTTTATACTACTCTACAATATTGACATCCATGTTTGCAACGGTATCTACTGATATACCTTCCTACGAGGCCATACAAGGGCGTATGCCTTTACACTATTATCACTCTTAATTTCAGATATGTTTCGCATACTGGATTTTATGAATTACCCCTTTCCGATGCGTCACCACATGCAAACTATGCCCAAGATATCATACAGATTTGGGAGTACTGATAGTATCAGCAAAGTGTCTAGAAAGGTCTATCCAATTGAGGTTAACAGTAACAGAGACGATTTCATGTGGATTCCAGAGGCCAATTGGCTAGAGATGTGTCGCAATATCTAAGAACGAGAAATCGTCCACATTTGCCAGTGACAGATTGCACAAGCAAAGAGGCATGATAAGTACACCCAATTGAGGTTAACAGATGCAGAGACAATTGTGAGTTGATTCTAGACACCAACTGGCCAGGAGACGCGTCAGCAACCAAATCAGTCGGAGTCAATTGTGACCAATTCATACAAGATCTCGAAGGCTACCAATTGCAGCATCAACGAGATTCGATAAGTCACCTTTCAATTGAGTCAATTGACCATTACAGGTATGATTTCATAGCCCATACGCCTCAGAGAGTCGCATTACTGGCAATGCTGAAGGCGGACCTTTTCCCAAGATTGCCAAGATCTTTATCTGACAAGCACAAGCAAAGCTGCAAAGAGTGTCCATGAGCACATAACTCGAACGAAGTGCATCTACGGAGGACCTGGACGGGTCTACGAAATATGCGCAAGTCATGTCGATCGACATCACCAACGGCAGTTGAAATCGCAATTACCTTTTATATGACTCAATGGAATTATCTACTTTACAAATGCTGTATGGAGTTCTACCAGAAGCTATGCGATGATATTACTATGATTACTGATATCTTTTGTCGATTGATGGACAGAGTTTATGATAGTGGAGCAGCAATCGCAGATTGTGTGGCAGCTCCGTAATGGGAAGTTCAATAACCCCAAATGTTTTTAAGTGGCTGGCAGATTCAATTGGCAATTACTATGGACAATTGGCGCCTGATTGGACGACCGAATCAGATCATTGTGAGGAGAGACAGCCATCTGCACCAACTCTATTCAATTTCATCAAACATATGCTAATAAGCAAACACGGATATGTGCCCATACGATGGCATACGAGGAGGGTTTTTAGGAATACAATGGAGATGAGTTTTATTTGTAGCCCGGATTCTAAGGATCCATGGGACTACCGGAGGATGGACCGTCCCGCCACTCCCATGAGATCAGCGGATTCAACATGTATCTACGCCATGGAGATTCAATTGATGTGTCGTATCCCCATGTGGGAATGGACATAATTTGATTGTCAGACAGTCCCAATTTGGTGTGACAAGTATGTGATTCGCTCAGTGAGCATATTCGTACACATGGTGGCAGGTGCGGTGAATACACTGTAAGCTGGAGAGTGATAGGAGTTGCCTTGGTACCAGGCCAGGAATTCTAGTGTCAACTTGCAAAGTATTCAACTTTTGGCTCTGCAACTCCAGGATGAGCAGAAGAGGTGGCAGTGGACCGGGCAGGCCATCAGGTATGCCCGAGAATGTATCTGGATCATGGCGAGGGAAGAGGCGTGTTCTGAAGGAGGCGGTGGCGTTCCAGATATTCTAATACTTCGAGCCACTACGTTTGATGATCAACTGGCCAGCGAGGAGGTCGTTTGGACGTTCTTCCAAAGAGTGGGAGTTCGTATTGATCTGCTGGGAGTGATCGTGGAAAGCATCTCCAGTGGTGAGATAGGCACCAGGCACTGGACAAGTGAGCAGGGAGCAGTGGCAGTAGTTGCAGCAGAAGAGTGTACCAACAATACAGATCTTGAATGACTGCTACCGGTACGCCCAGACACGAAGAGAGTACTGGATGGCGGGGCTTGGCTCTTCCATGGGCAAACTGTTTCAAATCTGGGCTCCAGGATATTCCTCTACCGCTCCATATCTATTATGAATTGGGAACTAATGTTTGCAGATGGAGCTGGCACCACGACAAAGATGGTGTCTACAGATAGTGGAAGACTTATTCAGTGATATATGGAGATTTCGTGGAAGTTCAGCCAAGCCAAGGCAGAGGCACTCCTGCGACATTGGTCAATTGCAATCAATTTGGAGCCCGGCTAGAATTTGCCATATGGGCGGATTTACAACTTCTCGGAGTTGGGTCTAGCGATAATCACGCAATTGCGTGGATTGAGATCATGTGCTTACGAAGCCCGATCATGGATTTGGACCAAAAGATTCCATGCAATATGGATGGATCGATGAATGGGTATATTCTTCTGATGGACAATATGTCACCGGATTATGAGACTGCAATGAAGAGTCAATGGAAGACAGACATTATGGAGGTCAGTAACAATGACCTTTAGAGAGCTTACAGAGTTACAGGAGAAGTTACGCAATGTGGCCCATACGAGTGCAATTATGCACAGGATAGAAATAACTGGCTGGAACCGACTGGATTACAGCTGGAGATGGATAGCAGCCGGAGATGGATCGCGGCCAAAGAGGGATTGGGGCTGGAGATGGATGATATGAGATGGATCCCATCTAGAAATGGATCGCAGCATGATATGGATTGTGACCGGATATGGATGGATGACCGAGGTAGGTAACAGGAGATGGATGACAGGAGATGGATTTCAGGAGATGGATCACGAGAGACAGATGACAATCAATCACCTTACATTTTATGACGATTCGAGGATATGCGAAGTTATACCCTTCTCGATATCACTTACATTGATTTCAAGCTACGAAGTTGCAATCGAACGCCGATACGCAGATAGCCGATGTACTGCTGGTAGTCTTGTTCCAGCCAGTACGATACCGACCACTATTTAGAGCACTAGTCAGAGCACTATTCAGAGATACCGAATCATGCACCTACATGCCCGAGTTCCAATGCCTGATACAATCCGGAATCAGATCTTGAGTTACTGCTATAATGCTGATACCGTACGAGGCTTACGAGATTAATCTTTGGGGGAGCAACAATCATTAAAGGCAGGGATGATAGTGCCAGAATCGCCGCAACCCCTACTGTGAACAATTACCATACCAGAAGTGCAGGAACGAAGCAATGTGAAAAGCATTTACCAATATGGAAGGCTGGCAGCGGCAAGTGCACATGGAGAAGAAGCAACAATTGTACTTTGAAAATGGTGAAAAGTGCACGCAAGGAAGTGATGGCAAACGCACCTACAGATGAATCAAGAATCCGCATGCATATCTTACAAACCCGAATGAGATCCCGACTCAGTCTTGGCAATCCCAATCCACTCTGGACAATGCAAAGATCCACAGCTGGTACTGGAAATCGACTTCAGAATCAATCCTAGCCAATCCATATGGCACCTGAAGAAGCCGTAATGGATTAGCTGTCTGCAAAGCTATGACGTACAAATGAGTGATTACTGTACCGGAATCAAACCGACCCCTACTGCAAGCAGAATACCGGCAGTGCTGGGAAAAAGCAGCTTGGAGCGCAGTTACCGGCAGAGAATCGCAGCTGGAGATTAGTCAATAAGCGTACATGGAGCAGAGTCAACCGATGCACCTGGAGTTGAAATGACAAGTGAATTGAGAAAACGATGTTATGGATACCCAGACAAGTGACAGCAAACATACCTGGAGAAGCAGCTGAAAGCATACCTGGAGGAAACCTGGTGAGCGCACCCAGCAATTGGAGATGATAAGTGCGCCGAGCACAGGGCAGATGTCAAGTGTACCTACAAGTGCACCGACTTTGACGATGATCAGTGTGACTGCAAAAGCACTGGAGAGATGATGAGAAAATCAAGTGAGCTTGATCTATGCCGAAGGAGTGCATTTATATCTACTGAAGCTGTTCTGAACAAGACCGAAAATGATTTCCAAACGTACCAAATAGTCTCCTGAACAGCATCGCGAGCAACTGTCACCGAACAGCATTGCAAGAGACAGTCACCGAATGGCATCATGAGAGACAGTTGAGACAACTACCAAGAGATGATTACTGAGATTTTGCAGCGACGAAGATTACAGTCGAATGACTACAAATTGGGATTGAATAAAAGGATTATCAGGAGCCCTCTACCGAAAGCACTGACTGGGATGTTTACCAATCGGCTTGCCGAATGGAATGCCGAACAACCATGCTGGAGGCCTATATTCCTGCTTGGCCTACGCAGAAGGAGGATGAATATAACTACGGATGGGCAATGTGTGAGAGCCACCAGCTGCATGAGAGGATATCGGATATTGAGGCTGGCTTACACAGCTATGCACGAGAGTGCGTGAGAGCGTAAACACACTTGCATATATATGGTATGAATGACCATTTCATGAGAAGCTTACAAGATAGATATGAGGTCATATATGATTGACCATCACCGACGGCTATGATACCGAGAGCAGAAGCTACAATCCATGCCGAGAACTTCTGAAGCAGCAACAATGATCGCTGATGGGCAGGGCTTGTGGAGTTGTTCACGAGGAATTGAGAGAGCTAGAGTGCTAGCGCACTTGGAAGTATAGTGAGTATGACTGGTTACTGGAATGCTTACAAGTTAGATATACCGATGCAATTGCCAATGGCGATGGCGATGGCGATGGCGATGGCGATGGCGATGGCAATGGCAATGGCAATGGCAATGGCGATGGCGATGGTGATAGCTATGGTGATGGTGACAGCGATGGCGATGGCGATGGTGATGACGAGCAGCGAGCGGAAGCCACCATCAATGCTGCAGAGTCAAGACGAGGCTCATACTATGATTGGGGGTTTCATTGACATTGCTGTATCTAATTCCGACAATAATCGACACTTGGTACGAGTTACAAATATGAGATTGGATGGTTGGTTGCCGGACATTCCGGAAGTGAAGATATGGGGGACCGTGTCACTTTGGATGTTACTTTTCTTCTCTTCTCTTTACTTCATTACTTCCTTGGATCTTTGCCCAGTATAAATAGGGTCGGCACAGGTTTTTACCACCTCCGGAGATAAGTCAAGTGGAGGTGGAGTTTCCCTGTGCGCCGGATCCGCCGAATAGCTACCATACGGTACTGATCTGTTGGGGGACTTATGGGTTCGTACGTTTGCGTACATTGAATGGTTGTTTAATTGTTTACTTTCCTTTCCTACTCTTGTTCAGATTTATACAGCCCAGGGGGTCTACACCTAAAGAGGGAGATAATGTAATGGCATGAGTGCACATGACGTGTTCAGGGCCGGGTAACACCCGCTTTATATAGTCGGCTTGCCAAGAGCCTTAGGTCTCTAGCGATAATCTTACCTTTATACTACCCAACGATACTGACGTCCACATTTGCAACTGTATCTACTGATATACCTTCCTACGAGGCCATACACAGGCGTATGCCTTTACAGCCTACAGCCATCTGTATGTGGGACAAAGGAAATATAATCTACTGGCAGTTAATAAACCTCAGTCAGTATTAACAGGTGGGAGAATTTGCTTGTCCTGTGGAGGGAAAGAAAGGGTTGACATAAGGTGTGGCTTTGCAGAGTACATGGGCCAGAAAGGGGTATGTGAATATTCATGACATGGAGTGGATAGGCTGGAGGATAGACATTGCTTGCTTAGACCAAGTGTATCACCGGGAGATCCACCCAAGTCCAAATCAATAAAAGCCCCAAATGACTTCTGGACTGATAAAGAGAAGCATGATAAAGCTTCACTCAGGATGCGGATAAGGTTTACCACCGAAGGAAAACAAGGTAACTGTTCTGTTCTTTGCTCCCTATAGATAGTATCGACTAAAGTGTATCGTCTTATGCTATCAGTATACCGATGTATACAACTCAGGAGAATCCTAGTCAGAAGATCATCTGAACCAACACACTATTGTGCATGTCCTCAGACTCCCTTTGGACTCACGAGTACATCAGCAAAATGTCTTTTAGTTACTGGAAGCCTCCAGGAGTGTCTGAGAGGATGTGGAGTGTAAACTTAGATGTGTCAATTTCAAAAGAGTATCAGACCCTAGGAGGGCATTCCGGCTGTACTTCAGAGTAACTGGGATATCTGATGACTGGTACAGGAGTACCATAGTAGTGGTGGTGATAAGTTTGAGAACACCTTGGAGCGCCGGAGAGGACTTTGGGTGCACCTCGGAGCGCCAACGACGGGTCGGGGAGCACCGATGACAGGTCTGGGAGCACTGACGACAGGTCTGGGAGTGCTGATAACATGTCTGGGAGTACCTCGAATCACTGTGAAGCAGTATGAGAAAAACGACATCTCTTTGGAAACGTTGCTGGTGTGCCTGTGAATCATAGCTACTACTAATCGTTCAAAAATATTTACAACTGATGTATTCAGTTTGTATTCCCATCTATCTATCTATATAGCGACCCATCTACACACAGTATATCTCACCTATGGTAGGCAATCTTATGACCTCATATGGTCCTTGGCATTGGGAAATGCCTGAATAGAACATGGTCTATAAGTTGTGGGCAGCTGTCTGCACGCTAGGTAGTAATAAATTTGTAATGACTGACTCTGTACAGCGACTGCGACCGTTCAATACTAAGCCATACTTATCAGTATGTATCTATATTGTTCAGCTATGATTTTCTTGTGCAACAGCAATGATTATCTCTCTGCGCATTTTAGAACTCTCGCGATTTAGCTCTTGTTCTGTCAGTATTTCGAAATATTTGTCAGTACTGACCTGTATGGGGCCATATATGTTTCCCGTTCTCAGTACTACCTGTGGTGCCTTCAGAATTCAATCGTTGTACATACTGCTCTCACTGACCTTGTAATCCAAGTATAATCTAATACTCATCCATACAGCACAGTATGTGTCAGTATATAACACGATTTTAAACCACCATCATTCTCCCGCTGTTGTGCTTTGAAATACTTGACAATACCACTCAATGCAAACCCGTACTCAATGATATCGGAATTGTCCCCACTGCAAATGCCTTGAAAGGGATTTTTAGCTCCATTAAAAAATGATGAAACTCAGTGTATTTTCAATACTGCGCTGTATTGCGCCATACTTATGAGTAACATTCCCTTTCTCAATCAACTGCTTTTAAAGAAATCCATGGCTCAGTTGAAGTTTGAATGATGACATTGTATTTCCCAATACTTCTCTGTATGGCGCTATATGCGCTGATACCTCCAATTTTGGACTCTCCACCTTCAAAGAAATTCTTTGCTCTGTTGGGCTTAATTAGTTCTATGGTATCTTCAAATACTGCTCTGTATAGCATTGTACTTATAAATACCGGCTTTTCTCTATCCAGCACCTGTAAAGATGTCTTTGGCTTGGTTGGAGTTTGAATAGTGCTATGGTATTGGAAAATACTGCTCTGTATAGCTATGTACCTATAGATACTCCTTGATTTCTGAACCTCCGCCTTTAAAGAAATCTTTGGCTCAGTTCGAGTTTGACAGGGGCACCGGTATCATTCAGAACCTCAATGTATGACTCTGGACTTATTGATACCAGGTTTTCTTGCGCCAGCGGCCTCAGAGATTTTTGGCTTGATTTCAGTTGGACTTATATACAGGTATTCTGGAATACCTGACTGTTTAGCTCTGTACCCACTAGTATTTTCTTTTCAGTGAACTTATGACAATACCATGTCCAGTGTGCCCTCCAAGTAAGCCTGTAATGTGAAATACTAACAAGTACTTGTCAATATTTGACTGTACTGCATATCTCAATAACAATATTACAAGAGATTAATAGACCTTTCGTTTTTGACTTTTCAACCTGCTTAATGATCTGGTAATGTTCTGTGCAATCATCCTCGTCGATACGTTTTACAATTACAGTTTTACTTGCGAACATGGTGAGTGATATCGTATCCTGGGCTTTGCCCTAATTGTGAACCCCATGCAGTTACCCCTCTATACGCCCTCCTACAATCACTTTAACTCTCAAAGCTCATCTACATCTACTTCCGTCTCAACACTATGCGCCCCACCACGAAAACCAGCCATCTGCCCTCTGTCGAAGCTCGCCGTCGGCTGGAACACCAAGTGCAGCTTACCTACAGTCATGACCCCGTTGATCAGGACTATCTTATGATCGTCTCTCGCGGACAAAGCTTTCGTGATGGTGATGATGGTGACAGTGATTTGGAGGAGTCTCCAAGGAACTTGAATAACATATTTGCAAAGAAATCTCAGGTTTGACATTATACAACTTATCTCTACCTATTCTTACACGGTTCTATAGAAGGATCCATCTTTCGATTCATTTGGCACAGGCAGCTTCAGGTTTTTGCCAAGTGATGACTACGACGATGGCGATGGCGATGGCGTCAATGTTGATGATGATGATGATGATGATGATGATGATGATGATGATGATGATGATGATGATGATGATGATGATGATGATGATGATGATGATGATGATGATGATGATGATGATGATGATGATGATGAT
>Ga0307514_10000842_pt1 | contig 49580 bp, 50 predicted proteins | sample 16_EM_MG_FD_203088 | JGI IMG/M metagenome (GOLD analysis project Ga0307514, IMG submission 203088) | Populus trichocarpa ectomycorrhiza microbial communities from riparian zone in the Pacific Northwest, United States - 16_EM | ecosystem: Host-associated > Plants > Roots > Unclassified | place...
GTTTTCCAACCGCTCAAGACCCAGGAACGCGGCGGCCGGCAGAACTTCGGCCAAGCGCAAAGCCAGCCGGGTCTTTCCGCTCCCCAGTGGGCCGACGATGTAGTTCAGCGGCCTGATGTCGGGCAACTTGAACAGTTCACCACCCCAGGGCCAGGGAAGTTCAAATTCGATACTGATCGCTGCGGCTGGTTCCAGCAGGTGTGTCAACTCCGTAACTGTCGGTGTCTGCCCCCGATCAAGGTCGGCTCGCAGACGACGGACTTTTTCGATAGTGCCGATAAGTTGTCTGGCGTGGCCTTCGAGTGCCGCCTGATGTGCAGCCAAGGCAGGCTCCAGACCTTGGGCGTCGCCTTCAATGACGCGCACCACCTGGGCAAGACTGAGGCCGAGCGCGCGCAGGGCGACGATTTCGGCACCACGGGCCATCTCATTGGGTCCATAGGATCGCCATCCCGCCAGATTACGAGCCGGCGTAACCAAGCCACGTTGTTCGTAAAGACGTAGGGCTTTGGCAGAGACGCCAAGCCGTCTTGCGGCTTCAGAAGGGCTTAGGAATCGATTGGAAGAGCTCAAGATACACCTCATTGCTTGACAGAAGACTGCCTTTATCAGGGTGGTCGCAGGGGTCGGGTCAAGTGAATTCGAGGGCTGATTTTCCCGAGTTCCGCCATGGTTGTGAACGTCGGCGCCTGTGCGTGCGGAGTCCTCCGAAACAGGTGTCGGCCTCAAGCCCTTCGGCAAGCTCAGGCCCTTCGACGGGCTCAGGATGATCGGGCCCTTCGACAAGCTCAGGGCGAACGGAGTTGGTTGATCGGCCCAGCCAACAACCCAGCCAGCTGCCGCAACGCCCCATCCACCGCCTTCGAATACGGATCCCCACAACAGATCCGCATGAAGTGGTCATACCGAGAAGAGTTCGAAAACAGCGTGCCCGGCGCCACACGGATGCCCAGCTTCAGTGCCGCGCTGAATACCGGCTGCACCGGCCGCTGGTCGGGCAGCTCCACCCACAGCATCATGCTGCCCTGCGGCAGGTTGAGCCGCGTGCCTGCCGGGAAGTAGGTGGCGATGGCCTCGGCGATCTGTTCGCGCTGGGTCTTGAGCAGCTGGCGCAGGCGCAGGATGTGGCGGTCGTAGGCGCTGGTCTGCATGTATTCGGCGGCGGTCATCTGGGCCAGGGCCTCGTTGTAGCGGCTTTGCGCGTACTTCAGCATCTGGATGCGCGCGTGCCAGCGCCCGCCGGCCACCCAGCCCAGGCGCAGGCCGGGCGCCAGGGTCTTGCGCAGCGAGGCGCAGTAGATCACGTTGCCGCTATGGTCCCAGGCCTTGGCGGCCTGCAGCTGGGTGTCGCCATCGGCCAGCGCGCCGTAGGTGTCGTCTTCGATCAGCGGTATGCCCGCGCCTTCGCACAGTGCCACCAGGCGTGCCTTGTGTGTGTCGGGCATCACGCAGCCCAACGGGTTGTGCAGGTTGGGAATGGCCACCACGGCCTTGATCGCCGGGTGGGTGCGGAACGCCAGCTCCAGCGCCTCGATCGACAGGCCGGTGGCCGGGCTGGTGGGAATCTCCAGCGCGCGCAGGCCCAGGCTTTCGATGATCTGCAGCAGGCCGTAGTAGGTGGGCGACTCCACGGCCACGGTGTCGCCCGGCGCGGTGACGGCGCGCAGCGCGATGTTCAGCGCCTCGGTGCAGCCGTAGGTGACCACCACCTCGTCCTGCGTGAGCCGCATGCCCGCGTCCAGCGCGCGCCGCGCCAGCACCGTGCGCAGGTTCACGTCGCCCTGTGAGTTGACGGCGCTGACCAGCAGGTCGGGCCGCTTGCGCAGCACCCGGGTGGCGGCGTTCTTGAGCGCCTGCGCCGGGTAGGCCGTGGGCGCGCCGTAGGCGCCGGCGAGGTTGGTGACCAGCGACGAGCGTTCGCATTGGGCCACGTAGTCGGAGACCTTGTGGTGGATGCCGCCGTAACGTGTCTTGTCCAGCGGGTCATGTGGATCGGGGGTTTCGTCGAGTGCTGCGCGAATCTCCGGCTCGCGCAGCGGCACCAGCGTGGCGCGCCGCGGCTGCTGCACGAAATAACCCGAACGTGGCTTGGCCGCCAGCAGGCCTTCGTCTTCGAGCCGGTGGCAGACCTCGAGCGCGGTGGACAGGCTCACCTGGTGCAGCAGCGTGAGCTTGCGCACCGAGGGCATGCGTTCGCCGGGGGCGAGCACGCCGGCCTGGATGGCCTGGCGGTAGTGGCTGGCCAGACGTTGGTAGAGCGGCGATGCGGGTGGGGTCGAGATCGATGACGGTAGTGCGGCCATGGCGAATGATCGTTGGCGCCGCGACGGCGGCACAGGCACAGATGGGGCGATTCGGAACCATAACAGATGGTGTCTGCCCTTGTCTGTCACGGTACAGAAAGCCTGTGCGTGTGCCTGTCGCGTTCAAGGGGCGCTGGCTAATCTTGGTGCTCCTTCAGCCGAACCGCGAGACCGCCATGACCACGCCACGCACGCAAGAGATGCCTCCCGCCTTTACGCCCGCCTTCACCCCTGCTTTCACTCCTGCTGTCGTCCCTTCCACGCCCTGGTGCGAACTGCTGCATGTCCACCCCGGCCAGTCGCAGATGCTGCACTGGCCGGCCGGCACGGTGGTGACGGCCTTGCGCGGCGGCGTCTGGCTCAGCGAGACGCCGCGCTGGCTTGGCGAACAACTGCTGCGGCCGCGCCAGCGCGTCGAAGCCCATGCCACCCATGTCATGGCCGAGGCGGGCTGGGTGGTGCTGTGGGCCGAACACGCGTCCGTGCTGCAGGTACTGCCGGGCGCGGCGGAGTCTTCGGGTTTCGATGCGGTGGTACAACCGGCCTGGAGCCGTCTTGCCGCGGCATGGCGCAAGGCGCGCCAGCGCTTCGGCCGCGGTCCGGCACGCCTGGCCTGAATCTTTTTATCATCACCTGTTGAACTTCACCATGTCCAATTCAAGAAACAGCTTGTTCGAACAAGCCGCCCAAGAGCTCGGCTTCGACCTCTCCGAGGAAATCCGCATCGGCGGCAACTACACGCCGGCCATCGTGCATGGCGGCACGGCCTACGTCAGCGGTCAGGTGCCGCGCATCGGCACCGTCGTGGCGGTGACCGGCCGCGTCGGCGCCGATGTGAGCCTGGCCCAGGCGCAGCACGCGGCGCGCATCTGCGCCGTGCGCGCGCTGGCTATTTTGCGCACTGTGCTCGGCAGCCTCGACGCCATCACCCAGGCGCTGCGCATGACGGTTTATGTGCAGAGCGCCATGGACTTCACCCAGCAAAGCGAAGTGGCCGACGCGGCTTCCACGCTGCTGCACGATGTGCTCGGTGCGGCAGGGCGCCACACCCGCACTTCGGTGGGGGTGGTGCAGTTGCCGAAGAATGCCGCGGTGGAGGTGGACCTGGTGGTGGCCACTGATCAGCCCGTGCGCTGAAGCTCGGCATCGCGCAGCCGGATCTTCTCCATCACCGACAGATGCCCCATGCGCTTGTTGCAGGCGGCATGGGCCAGCACCTTGTTGGCGATGTGGTCCGGCCCGCCGTGGGTGACCGGCACCAGGTGCTCCTCGGTGATGTCGTCGCCCAGCGGCTGGCCGCAGAGGAAGCAGGCGTCGCCGTCGCGCGCCAGCAGGGTGCGCACGTTCTGCGAACGCAGCCGCTTGCCCGGTTGGCCGCGGTGGCTGTCCGAGCCGCGCCACGGCAGCTTTCCCAGCCAGCATTGGACCGCCAGCGCCGAATCGCCACCGTAGCGGATGTGGCCGCTGGCCTCGCGACTCACGATGTGCACGCTGCCCTGCGCCTTGAAGCGCAGCACCTCCCATTCGCTGGCCAGCGCCAGCACCTCGCCGCCGCGCTCGGTGATGAAGGCCTGCAGGGCAGGCAGGCGGGCGCGCAGGTCGCGCAGGGCGATGTTGGGGCGTTGCATGTCGCTCCAGAATGTAAGGGGTCTTGCGCCTTCCCCCCGGGGGAGGGTTGGGATGGGGACGGGCGTTCAGCGATGCCTCGGAAAGAATCGGCCTGACCCTGGTGCTGGTGGGGCTGGTGGTGGTTTGCGCGCAACTGTGAGCCGGGGGCTGCGCTGCAAGCCATGAATCCCCGCTTGTCATGGCATCCTGTCGCCTGTACAACCCGTTACACCCACAGGCCCCAAGGAAACCGCCATGTCCGTTCACAGTTCCAATCTTTCCATCACCAAACGGCTGGGGCTGGGATTCGCGCTGATCCTGGCACTTTCGGTGGTCTCCATCCTGGTGGGTATCGCCAAGCTTGGCAGCTCCGCCGAATCCACCCAGTACATGCTGCGCAACCCGATGCAGACCGAGCGCCTGGTCAGCGACTGGTACCGCGACATCCACACCAGCGTGCGCCGTACCACCGCCATCGCCAAGAGCAGTGACCCGTCCCTGGCGAGTTATTTCGCCGAGGACACGGCTACTTCCGGCGCGCGCTCCACCAAGGCCCAGGCCGCGGTCGAGAAGTTGATGACCAGCGACGAAGAGAAGAAGCTGTTCGCCACGGTCGGCGAAGCACGCAAAAACTACATCACCCAGCGCGACGCGGTCACGGCGCTGAAGAAGGAAGACAAGGCCGACGAAGCCAACCAGGTGCTGGAGCAGAAGTTCGTGCCCGCGGGCAAGGCTTATCTGGATGCCCTGGACGCGCTCATGAACGCCCAGCGCCGCGAAATCGACCAGCGTGCCCAGGACATCGCCGACAACAACACCCAGGGCCGCAACCTGCTGATCGCCGTCGGCGTGATCGGCCTGCTGTGCAGCGTGGGCTGCGCCTGGTGGCTCGCGCGCTCCATCACCCGCCCGCTGGCCGGAGCCAACACCGCCGCGCGGCAGGTGGCGGGCGGCGACCTGAGCGCGCCGATCGCTGCCGGTGGCCGCGACGAGGTGGGGCAACTGCTGACGAGCCTGCAGGACATGCAGGCCAGCCTGGTGAAGGTGGTGTCCAGCGTGCGCCAGGGGGCGGACAGCGTCTCCACCGCCAGCGCGGAAATCGCCCAGGGCAACCACGACCTCAGCGCCCGCACCGAAAGCCAGGCCAGCGCGCTGGAGCAAACCGCGGCCTCGATGGAGGAGCTGAACTCCACCGTGCGGCAAAACGCCGACAGCGCGCGCCAGGCCAACCAGTTGGCCATGCAGGCGTCCAGCGTGGCGATCAGGGGCGGGGAGGTGGTGGGCCAGGTGGTGGAGACCATGAAAGGCATCAACGATAGCTCGCAAAAAATCGCCGACATCATCAGCGTGATCGACGGCATTGCCTTCCAGACCAACATCCTGGCCTTGAACGCGGCGGTGGAAGCGGCCCGCGCCGGCGAGCAGGGCCGCGGCTTCGCGGTGGTGGCCAGTGAAGTGCGCAGCCTGGCCGGCCGCTCGGCCGAGGCCGCCAAGGAGATCAAGGCCCTGATCAGCGCCAGCGTGGAACGTGTGGGGCAGGGCACGACCCTGGTCGATCAGGCCGGCACCACCATGACCGAAGTGGTCACCGCGATCCGCCGCGTGGCCGACATCGTGGGCGAGATCAGCGCCGCCAGCAGCGAGCAAAGCGCCGGCGTGTCGCAGGTGGGTGAGGCCATCACGCAGATGGACCAGGTCACGCAGCAAAACGCCGCGCTGGTGGAGCAGATGGCCGCCGCCGCCAGCAGCCTGCAGAACCAGGCCGCGGACCTGGTGCAGGTGGTGTCGGTGTTCAAGCTGGACGCGGGTGGGATGGGCGGCGCCTCATCGCAGCGCGCGCTGCGGCTGGCTTAGGCGCTCACGGCGCCGGCACCAGCCTGCGCAGCGCCTCGAAGAACAGCTCCGACTGCTCGCGTTCCCCCTGGATCTGCGCCGCCACGTGTGCGGCCAGTTCGGCGTTGACCGGCACCAGCGGCCGGCCGGTGGAAGCGGCCAGCACCTGGTGCTGGCAGGCGCGTTCCAGGTAATACAGGTCGTCGTAGGCATGGTCGATGCGCGCGCCGGCCACGATCACGCCGTGGTTGCCGAGAAAGGCAATGTCCTTGCCCCGCATCGCGCCGGCGATGCGTTCGCCCTCGCGGTGGTCGAGCGCCAGGCCGTTGTAGTCGGCGTCGATGGCAATGCGGCCGATGTAGCGCATGGCGTTCTGGCTCAGCGTCGGGTCGAGCGCGCGGTCCACGGTGAGGGTAAGGGCCGTGGCATATGGCATGTGGGTGTGCAGCACCACCGCATGGCCGGTGATCTTGTGCACCGCGGCGTGGATGAACAGCGCCGTCGGCTCCACGCGGTGGCGGCCTTCGAGCACCAGGCCCGCGCCGTCGATCAGCACGATGTCGTCGCCGCCGATCTCGCTCCAGTGCAGGCCGCGCGGGTTGATCAGGTAACGGTCGGCCGCGCCGGGCACGGCCACGCTGAAATGGTTGCACACACCTTCGGACAGACCGTGGTGCGCCGCGGCGCGCAGCGCCAGGGCCAGGTCTTCGCGCAGGGGGCGCAGCGCGGGCGATAGGTTCGAGGACGAAGCGGGGATCGAGTGCAGGGCGGACATGGCGCTGGTCTCTGGGGAGGATGGATCGGGGGCGGAATTCCATGATACCGGCCTTGCGCCGATCGCGCCCGAGCCCGGTTTTATCCGGCGGTGTCCAGCCAGCTCACCCGGCCCTGGCCGATGTCGTTGATGCGCTGCACGAACGCGGCGGCGTCGGCTTGCGGCAACTGCAGACGCAGGGTCACCACGCTGCCGTGCGCCACCTCTTGCAGTGTGGCGCCGGCCGCTTCGATCTCGCGCCGCAGCAGGCCTTCGAGCGCGAACGGCACGCTGCAGGCCAGTGCACACATGCGCTGCAGCGGCAGCTTGTCGGCGGCGAGCAGGGCCTGTGCCACCGCGTCGGTGTAGGCCCGCACCAGGCCACCCGCGCCAAGCTTCACGCCGCCAAAATAACGCACCACCGTGGCCAGCACGCCGTCCAGGTCCTGGTGGCGCAGCACCGCCAGCATCGGCCTGCCCGCGGTGCCGCCGGGTTCGCCATCGTCCACCGCCGCCGACTGGCCGCCCGCCAGCAGCGCCCAGCAGACATGGGCCGCACCGGGGTGTGCGGCGCGCAGCGCGTTCACGCGGGCCTGGGCCAGGCCGCGGTCGGCCATCGGCTCCACGCAGCCGATGAAACGGCTTTTCTTGATCAACAGGTCGCTGTGGGCGGGTGTTCGCAGGGTCATCGGCATGGCGTGCAAGCTTAGCGGCATGACGCCCATCGTGTTTTGCGTCGATCCGCGTCTATCGTCATGCGGTTTTGTAGCTTGCACCCGCGTGAGAATGCAGCATGCCGCACACCACCGCCCCTGCCGTCGTTCCCGTCACCACCACCGCCGAAGTCCGCGCGGCCTTGCTGGCCCGCCGCGAGATCGCGCTGCTCGACGTGCGCGAGGAAGCGCCGTTTGCCGAGGCGCATCCGCTGTTCGCCGCCAACCTGGCACTGTCGCGCATCGAGCTCGAAGCCTGGCGCCGCATCCCGCGTCGCGACGTGCCCATCGTGGTCTACGACGATGACAACGGCCGCGGCGAAGGCCTGGCCCGGCGCGCGGCCGAGCGGCTGGCTGGCCTCGGCTACACCCGGGTGAGCCTGCTCGATGGCGGGCTGGCCGGCTGGGCTGCGGCCGGTGGCGAGTTGTTCCGCGACGTCAACGTGCCGAGCAAGGCCTTTGGTGAACTGGTCGAAGCCGAACGGCACACACCGTCCTTCAGCGCGCAGGAAGTGCAGGCCCTGCTGGACCAGCAGCGCGCGGGCAAGGCCAACATGACGGCGTCGTGGCTCGCGCAGATGGGCTGGGAGGTGTTCGTCGTCGACAAGCTGCGCGGTGAAGATTTCACCGAAGCCGGCCCCGTGCCCGCGCAGCTGCCGCCCGTGGCCGAGCCGCGCTGGGTGCGCCCCGCGCAGTTGGCGCAGTGGCTGGCGGAGCCGGACGGTGAACACACCGTGGTGCTCAACGTCACGCCCAGCGCCAGCCATGTGCAGCGGCACATCCCCGGCGCCTGGTCGGCCGTGCGTGCGCAGTTGCCGGCCTTGCTGGCGCGCTGGCCGGGGGTGGAGCGTCTGGTGCTCACCTGCGGCAGCGGTCTGCTCGCGCGTTATGCCGCGGCGGACTTGAACGCACTGGACCTGGCCGCCGAAGTGTGTGTGCTCGAAGGCGGCAATGCCGGCTGGGTGGCCGCAGGCCTGCCCACCGAAGCCGGTGCGCAGCGCATGGCCTCGGGCCGCATCGACCGTTATCGCCGTCCCTATGAAGGCACGGACAACCCGGCCGCCGCGATGCAGGCTCATCTGGACTGGGAGTTCGGCCTGGTGGCGCAACTGGGCCGTGACGGAACGCACGGGTTCTTCGTGTTGTAGAGGCAGGCGCCTGAACGCGCCGCGCCGTCCCCCATCGGGCTGAGAACACATTGCGTTTTGTCGCGTGCCGAGGCACTATGCGCGCGAGACAAGCAAGGAGCGCGCATGGACTATCTTGGGCTGTTTTGCCTTGGCGTTTTCGTGGGAACCATCGCGACCTTCGGCTTGCGGCGGGTGGCGTCGATCAAGGACTGGCAGACGGTCCTGGGCTTCACGCTGCAGGCGGTGCTGTCGGGCGCGGCCATGGTCTTCATCGATCGCTTCAAGTATTCGCCGGCGTTCGGCGCTTATCCGCTGGGCCTGGTTTGCGCACTGATGTGGGCCTACACCACCGTCTCCGTCGACAACATCAAGACTGGCCCTCCGCTCATCAGGTGGCTGGCGATCACGCATCTGCTGGCCGCCGGGCTGCTGACCCTGGCTGGCGCCTGCGTGGCGACCTATCCGGCCTTCTTGCAGCTCAGCGCCGAGCGCGAGGTGTCCATGGCAGACCGCGTGAACGAACTGGCCCTGTCGCGTGCCGCCGCACGGGAGCCGGCGCGCCCGGCCTCGTCGCCGGCAAGGGCCGGTAGTGCTTCCGCACCCGGGCCGGGGAAATAAACAACATGGAAGCCACCACCGAACTCGTCGTGGCGCTGGCCCGGGCGGCAACGGCCTTGGTCGTGCTGGTGCTGATGTGTGCCATCGTGTGTTCGGCCATCGTGTTGACCCTGGAGGAACTGGGCCTGCGGCAATTGCAAAACCAGCATGGCCTCGAACGCTGGTTGTCCACGCTGAAGCCGCCTGGGGCCAAGCCCCAGTCACCCGAGCCGGACCCGATGGACACCTCCGGACCCGAGCGTCTGCGGCAAGTGCTGGCGCTTTCTCTGCATCTGCCGGTGCGCCAGTTGGTCGGGCTGCTGGCCAGCAGCTTGCAGGCGGAATCGTCCGTGGGGCGGCCGGACGGTTTCGTTCGTTGGTTTGCAAGATCTGGCGACCTCGGCCGCGAGGAAGGCGCTCGCTTCGACGATGAACAAGGCAAGCTCCTGCCGCTTCATATCGAACGCGCACTCGACGGCTTGCAGTCGCAACTCATCCGGTCGCAGACCCTCTTTCGCTACGGCGTCGCCTTCGCCGTGACATGGCCGCTTTTTTTCGCCTTGCGTCTGCTGGTGTCGCCCGGCGCGGCGCTGCTCGGGCAAACCTTGGCACTCGCCATCCTGATTCCGATGTTCACCTTTCCCTTCGTGCCGCTCTTCTGCACGCTTCTGGACCGTCTGGTCGCACGGGACTGAGCCATGGCCGTGCGGGAGATCTCTCTGCGTGGCCCCCTGCCGCATGACGCCGCCGACCACGCCACCGGCTTCGTCGGCGCCGTACCAAAGGATCTGCTGCTCTTCGTGCATGGCTTCAACGTCGACCTCGACCGCGCCAGGCGGCAATACCGGCAAATGCACGGCTTGCTGTACCGCCTGGCCTGGCGGCCCAGGTCGAATGTCGTCTATCTCCACTGGCCTGGCGACCACCCGACTTCGCGTCTGTCGGCCGTTTATTTCAAGCGCGGTGCAAAGGTCGCGGACCAATGCGTCACGCCTTTGATCGAACTGCTCAAGGACTGGCGGCTGCAGCACGGCATGCCGCGCAGCCTGACCCTGGTCGCCCATTCCCTGGGCTGCCGCATCGCCGTGGCGCTGGCCAGGGAAGTGATTCGGCAGAACATCGGGGTCGAGCTTCATCTGGTGTTGATGGCCGCCGCCATTCCGACGCGCAATGACCAGGTGGCGCTCAAGGGCGTGAGCGGCCGCATGGCCATGTATTCGGAGGCCGACGATATCCTGCGGTTCGTTTTTCCGCTGGGCCAGCAGATGGTGGACGGCGACTGGCTGCAACTGCCGGAAGCGGTGGGCCTGCATGGCAACCCGCCACCGGCCTGGTCCCGGCGCTGGCGCATGAAGGACCATGGGCACAGCGACTATTGGGAGAGCCATCCCGTGGCCCGGCACGTGTGCGACGCCATGCACCTCACCACCGCCCACCCGAGCGCGCAACGGCACATGCCCGCCCATTCGCTCCAGGGATTTCCGGCGCTGCCCGTCAACCGCCGTGTCGAGCGCTTGATGCGTGTGCGGGAAGCGCGTTCACGCGCGCTGGGTTGAGCGGCGCCGGCCTGGCTTCGCGCGGTACCATGCCCGCATGACCAGCCATTACGAAGCCCTGCCACAGGCCGACGACTACCAGGCGGCTTTCGCCGTGGTGTCCCCCAGCGCACCCGGTGAGCGCCATATGTGGCCGCGCAAGCCGGGGTTTTTCATCCGCGCCGGTGCCGATGCGGCGCCAGTCGCGTCCACGGTGCCGACGCGCGAGCTCGTGCCCGCGCAATGGGGCCTGGTGCCGCACTGGGTCAAGTCCGCGTCCGACGGCAAGCTGCGCGCGCCCAAGCTGGTCAACGCCCGTGCGGAGACCGTCTCCACCACCCATGCCTTCCGCGACGCGTGGCTGCAGGGCCAGCGCTGCATCGTGCCGATGACGGCCTTCTTCGAGGACGACTGGCGCAGCGGCAAGGCCGTGCCCACACGTGTCAGCCGGGTCGACGGCCAGCCCATGGGCGCGGCCGGCCTGTGGGCGCAGTGGACCGGCCCCGAGGGCGAGACGCTGCTGAGCTACACCCTGCTCACCGTCAACGCCAACAACCACGCGCTGCTGCGCCGCTACCAGCCGCAAGGCAGCGAGAAACGCATGCCGGTGCTGCTGAATGAAGGTTCCTACGACGCCTGGCTCAACGTGCGTTTCGAGAAGGCCCGGGAGTTCATGCGGCAGTACCCGGCGAACTGGCTGACGGCGAATCCGGTGGAAGACAAGGCGGACAAAGTGCCGCAGCGGTTCTAGGCCGGCCCTTTGTCGAACACCCCCAGCCCGGCCTTTTCCTTGCCGTCCAGCACCTGCAGCGCATGCGCGTAGCCGCGCTGGATGATCGGCTCCAGCCGGTTCCACTGCAGCATGCCGACGCGGGTCAGCGGCGGGTGGAAGTACAGGTCGCACAGGCTCTGCGCGGCGCGCTGGCGCGACATGCTGTTGAGAATGGTCACCGTCATCAGGTACGAGGGTAACGACGGCAGCCGGTACTGGCGCGCGGCCGGGCGGCGCAGGCGGTCGCGCAGCAGGGCCCAGGTGCCGGGGATGTCGAGGTGCTCCACCAGCGGGGCGGTGCGGTGGTTCAGGTCCACGCCGATCACCCGGCCCACGCCGCGCATGCGGCGCATGGCGTCGACCGGGAAGTTGTTGAAGATACCGCCGTCGCACAGCAGTTCGCCCTGGTGGATCACCGGCGGCAGTGCGCCGGGAATCGAGGTGCTGGCCAGCAGCGACTGCACCAGGTTGCCGTGTTCGATGCGGTATTCGCTGGCGGTGGAGTAGTTGGTGGCCACGCAGTAGAAGCCCTTCCACAGGTCTTCCACATGGGCCTCGTCGGCGTCGTAGCCCACCAGGCTCTGCACCGCCTGCGCGAGGATGCGGCGCAGGCGCAGGCCCTTGATCAGCGACAGCACCGGCATCAGGTTGAAGTCGCCGGTGGGGTTGACACGAAAGGCTTCGCGGGCATTACGCATCACCGCTTCGAGCGGCTGGTCGGTGGCGATGTAGGTGGCCATCACCGCGCCCATGCTGGTGCCGCCCACGCAGTCGATCTCGATGCCGCGCTCGCGCAGCGCGCGGTACACGCCCAGGTGCGCGAAGCCGCGCGCGCCGCCGCCGGCCAGCACCAGGCCCACGGCGGTGCGGCTCTGGATGCGGGCCATGCGCGCCATGTCGCGCCGCAGGCCGGGCCGGATGTGCAGGTGGCCGGCCACCGGCCGGCGCGCCAGCCACAGCGGCGTGCCGCGCGGCGAGGTCCGATCGGACGGGTGCAGCAGCACCAGGATCTCGGCGGCTTCCACGCGCCGCACGCCGGGGGCCAGGCATTCGCGTTCGGTGGGGTGCACCACCGGCGGCTGGTCGGCGTCGGCGAGCAGCAGCAGCTCGTCGCAGTGGCGGCAGCAGCGCCGTGTCCAGTCGCTCGGGCCGTCGTCGCCGACCAGCAGCACGAAGTCGTTCTGGGACTCGATCTCGTCGAGCACCAGCGCGATGCGGCGCGTGGTCTCGGCGTCGCCGTGTTCGCTGTCGGCCAGGCCGGCCTTGGCCAGCGCGGCGTCGATGCTGGCGCGGGTCACCAGTTGCACCCGGCCGATGCGGGCCATCTCGCGGGCCAGCTCGGCGCCGAAGGCGGCCAGGTCGATGCCGGCGGTGATCGGCAGCAAGGCCATGGTGACCGGGCGGTCGCGGTCCAGGCTGTGGCCGTTGCTGGCGCGCAGGGTGTCGCCCTTGAGCCGCTGGATGATCTGCCGCGTGAGCGTGATCGACACCCGTGCGCTGCGCGCCAGCAGGCGGTTGAATTCGGGCTTGGCCAGGCGCACCAGCACCGAGTCGCGCACCGCCACCACGGTGGCCGCGCGCGGCTCGCCGGTGTAGAGGCTCATCTCGCCGATCATGTGGCCGCGCGACATCTCGCCCACCATGTGTTGCGTGCCGTCTTCGTGGCGCACGTAGGCGCGCAGCCGGCCGCTCACGGTGAAATACATCGCGTCGCCTTCGTCGCCCTGGCGCATCAGCGTTTCGCCGCCGGCGATCTCCATCCATTCCAGATGGCGGCGCAGCAGTTTCATGGCGCGTGTATCGATGTCGCCGAAGATGGCGCGCAGGTGGCGTTCGAGCAGTTCGTCGAGAAAACGCTGGCGCGGGGAATGCATGGCGGTTGGTTGGCTCCTGGGAGGCTGTCTAAGATGGAACGGCTCGCTCGCGTGCCGATGCGACGTCCCCTGGTTCCTCGGCCCAGCCAGTGTGCCATGGGCCTGCGCCGCGGGGTCTGGCGTTTGTCCTACCGGGAGGGGGCACGCGCATTGGTAGGATGGGGGCCTTTTGCATCCGGAGCCTGCGCCCCTTCATGGAGGACACCTTCCCACGCATCGACAGCCAGGACACGCCCGAAGGCCCCACGGCCCGCCTCGGCGGCCGTTGGGCCGCAGCCGATCTGGCCGTGCCCGCGCAGTGGCGTGCGGTGTCGGATGCGCTGCAGTCCAGGCCGCCATCGGCGCAGCTGGGCTGGGACCTGCAAACGGTGCAGCGCCTCGACCACATCGGCGCGCAACTGCTGTGGAACCACTGGGGCCGCCAATGGCCGGCGCGGCTGGCGCTGCTGCCCGAGCAGAAGAGCCTGCTTGAGAGGGTGGCCGGTTTCAGCTGCCAGCCCGGCCCCGCCGTGCCCACCACCTGGGCGCTGCGCATCGACAAGCTGGGCGTGCGGGTGCTGCATGGCGTGGCGCACGGCCGCATCCTGGTGCGCATGGTGGGCCAGCTGTCGCTCGATCTGCTGCGCCTGGTGCGCATCCCGCGCGACGGCCCCTGGCGCGACATCTCCGGCCACCTCTACCAGATCGGCACGATGGCGCTGCCGATCACCGCGCTGGTGGGCTTCCTGATCGGCGTGGTGTTGGCCTATCTCACGTCGCAGCAACTGCGGCAGTTTGGCGCGGAGTCGTTCATCGTCAACATCCTCGGCATGTCGCTGATCCGCGAACTCGGGCCGATGCTGGCCGCCATCTTGATCGCCGGGCGCTCGGGCTCTTCCATCACAGCGCAGATCGGCGTGATGCGCGTGACCGAAGAGCTCGATGCCATGCGGGTGATGGGCATTCCCCACGGCTTCCGGCTGGTGATGCCGCGGGCCATCGCGCTGGCCATCGCCATGCCGCTGATCAGCGTATGGACCACACTCACGGCGCTGGCCGGCGGCATGCTCGCGGCCGACCTGGCGCTGGGCATCACACCGGCGTTTTTCATCAACGCCCTGCCCGAGGCGGTGGGCGTGGCCAACCTGACGCTGGCCACGTTCAAGTCGGTGGTGTTCGGGCTGCTGATCGCGCTGATAGGTTGCCACTACGGCCTGCGCGTCAAGCCCAACACGCAAAGCCTGGGCGAGGGCACGACGGCTTCGGTGGTGACGTCGATCACGGTGGTGATCCTGGTCGACGCACTCTTCGCCATCGTCTTCAAGAACGTGGGCGTTTGAGATGAACCAGGCAGCCCCCCTCGTCAGCATCCACGGCCTGTGGACGGTGTTCGGCCGCGGCAAGGACGAAGTGGTGATCCACAAGGACCTGGCGCTGACGGTGGAGCGCGGTGAGATCCTGGCGCTGGTCGGCGGTTCGGGCACGGGCAAGACGGTGCTGCTGCGCCAGATGCTCGGGCTGGAGCACCCGGCCAGGGGCGAGGTCACGGTGCTGGAGCAGCCCGCGGCGCGGCTCGGCCGCCAGGGCGCGGCCAGCCGGGTCGGCATGTTGTTCCAGCAGGGGGCCTTGTTCTCGGCTTTCAGCGTGATGGAAAACGTGGCCTTTCCGCTGCGCGAACTGGGGACGCTGCCCGAGGCGCTGGTGCGCGACGCGGCCCTGGTCAAGCTGCAGATGGTCGGCCTGAAGCCGGCCGACGCACACAAGATGCCGGCTGATCTGTCGGGCGGCATGATCAAGCGTGTGGCGCTGGCCCGCGCGCTGATCATGGACCCGCCGCTGCTGCTGCTCGACGAGCCGACCGCTGGTCTCGACCCGAGCGGTTCCGACGATTTCGTGGCCCTGCTGCGTTCGCTGCACAAGGAGCTGGACCTCACGGTGGTGATGGTCACCCATGACCTGGACACCTTGTTCGCGCTCAGCACCCGCGTGGCCGTGCTGGCCGAGAAGAAGGTGCTGGTCACCGGCACGCCCGGCCAGGTGGTGGCGTTCAGGCATCCGTTCATCGAACACTTCTTCCTCGGCGAACGGGGCCGCCGCGCCATGACCCCGATCCACGACACGGCGCCCAACCCGGACGCCCTGAACCCCGATTTCGACGGGCCCCACCAGGCCTTCGTCGAGCCAAAGGAGAAAGACGCAAATGGAAAATAAGTCCCATGCCTGGGCCGCCGGCATCTTCGTGCTGGTGGTCACCGCGCTCTTGATCGTGCTGGCCTTCTGGCTCACCCGCGACGCCGGCAGCAGCCACGCCTACGAGCTGTCGTCGCGCGACACCGTGACCGGCCTGCAACCGCAGGCGGCGGTGCGCTACAAGGGCGTGTCCGTGGGCAAGGTGACCCACATCGGCTTCGACCCCGACGCCACCGGCAACGTGTTGATCCGCATCGACGTGGACGACACCACGCCGCTGTCGCCCACCACCTTTGCCACGCTGAGCTACCAGGGCATTACCGGCCTGGCCTTCGTGCAGCTCGACGACGCCGGCCGGGCGCAGGCCCCGCTTCCCCCCGGCCGCAGCGGTGTGCCGCGTCTGCCGCTGCAGACTTCGCCGCTTGGCAAGCTCACCGAACAGGCGCCGCAGATCCTGGCCCAGGTGGACGAGGCCACGCGCCGCATCAACCAGCTGCTGAGCGACGCCAACCTCAAGCTCGTCACCACCACGCTGACCAACGCCGGCCAGGCCACGCAACAGATCGGCGCCGCCGCAGGTAGCCTGACCCAGCTCGGCACCCGGCTCGACCAGACGCTGACCACCCGCATCGACCCGGCGCTGGCCAAGGTGCCGGCCATGGTGGACGTCACCGACAAGGCCATGCGCTCGCTGCAGACCGCGGCCGATACGGCCAACACCACCTTCGACGCAATGAGTGAAACCGCGCGCCGCCTCAACGAGAAAGACGGCGCACTCGACCGGCTGGCCAGCGGCACCGGCGCGCTGGCGCATGCCGCCGACACCTTCGGCGCGGCCACGCTGCCGCGCATCAACCGCGTGAGTGAAGACGCCTCGCGCGCCGCGCGCCAGCTCAGCCGCACCGTCAACGGCATCAACGACAACCCGCAATCCCTGATCTTCGGCGACGGCCCGGTTGTGCCCGGCCCCGGCGAACAGGGCTTCGCTGCCCCTGCAGTGAACCCAGGAGTCAAGCCATGAAAAACACGATGATCGATGCCAGAGTTTTGGCAAAGGGTGTGATGGTTTTGAGCGTGCTGGCCCTGGCCGCCTGCTCGGCGCTACCCGACAAGCCGGTGCGCGCCACGCAATACGATTTCGGCCCCGGCGCGGTGACCGCACCGCCGGCCAACCCCGGTGCCGCCCTGCCGCCTTTGGCCCTGGCCGACGTCGAATCCGCCGGCGTGCTGGAAGGCAGCACCGCGGTGTTGTACCGGCTGGCCTATGCCGACGCGCAGCAGTTGCGCCCCTATGCCCAGGCGCGCTGGAGCATGCCGCCGGCCCAACTGGTGCGCCAGCGCCTGCGCGACCGGCTCAGCGAACGCCGACCGGTGCTGAACGCTGGCGAAAGTGCGTCATTGGTTCGCACCGAGGGCAGCCTGCCGCTGGTGCTCCGCGTCGAACTGGCCGAGTTCACCCACCTGTTCCAGTCGCCCACGGCCAGCACGGGGCTGGTGCGCCTGCGCGTCACGCTGGTGGACGACACGCCCGCGGGTGAGAAGCTGCTGGCGCAGCGCCAGTTCATCGTGCAGCGCGATGCGCCGAGTGCCGACGCCTCTGGCGGCGCGCGTGCATTGGCCGCGGCCACCGATGCCGCGGCCTTGGAAATCGACCAGTGGCTGACGACCGTGGCCCGCTAAATCGACCCCTCGACCACCCACGCGGTCACCCTCTGAGGAAGGGCGTGGGTTCGTGGTGTTTGCCGGTCAAGACCGGCTCCTGGCCGCGACCGGGGTGCGGGTCGGGCGTCGAATAAACCTTGTTGGTCCAGCGCTGGCCGAAAGAATCGCCCGGCTCGGTGCCGTGGTTCACCCGGTGTGGATCGGGTGGGTTGGGCTTGTGGGCCACAGGCGCTTTGGGCGTGTTGGGATGCTGCATGAAAGCTCTCCGTGAAAACCTGAAAAGGCCACCCGCAGGATGCAAATGACCGGGACGAAATGGCCGTGACGCAATGTGCCGGATCAGCGGCGGTGCAGCCAGCCCAGCACGTAGCCCACGGCCAGTGCGGTGCCAACGGTGCGCAGCGGGTTGTTGCGCACGTGGGTGCGGGCCTGGTCCAGCGCGCGGTTCGGCGCCTCGACCACGCGCCGGCGGCGCGCTTCCACGGCCAGCGCGGCGTGTTCGGCCTTGCTGGCCAGCTTGTCTACCGTCTCGTGGGCGGCACCGGAGGCCCGGTCGATGGCGTGGCGCGTGGGTTCGGCCACCTTGTCGATCGAGTGGTGCAGGGCCGCGCCCACCTGGTTCACGCCGCGCTGCAGGCCACTGTCGGGGGTGATGCTGGAAATAACGCCGGAGCCGTTATGCATGATGGAATCCTTTCAAGAATGAAGGTCCTGATCGGCCGATGCGCCGTGCCGGGGCCAGTGGCTCCACTCTAAGCCCGTATGCCACGGCCAGGTGTGGGACATCCTTGATGTTGCTGTAGGACAAACCCAGGGCAGCACACCACCCGCCACCATCTCGCACCGTTCTTGACCATGCTTAGGCATAGGCGAGAACCGGCGTTTTTTCAAGCCGACAGTTCTTCCAGTTGCGCACGCAGCGCCGCGTTTTCCGCCGTGAGTTCGGCAATGGTCTGCTTCAGCCGGGCGATTACGCCTTCGGGCGACTCGGGCTCGGTGCGGGCCACGGCCTTGGCCGCGCGCACCTGGCGGGCCGCCTGCTGCAGTTCCTTCTTGCCGCCGGCCGCGGCCGCCACCTGCTCCTCCTGGGGCAGCGAGGCCACGGTGGCCGCGGTGTTGATGGAAATCGTGCCGGCCTTCACCGCCGCCACCAGTTCGGGCGTGGCCGACTTCTGGATCTTCTCGATCTGCGTCACCGTGGCGCTGCTGATGCGCGCGGCCTTGGCGATGGCTTCGCGGCTGTTGAGCGGCTCGGGTTCGGGGGCGGCTGGCACCATGCCATCGACCGGCGCGGACATGTCGGCGGGGTCGGCGGTGGCGGCCTTCTGGGCCTCGGGCGCTGGCGCGGTCTTCTTGCGCGTGTCGAGGATGTTCTTCTTGCGCAGCGCCAGCACGCCGCGCTGGAAGTCGGACACGCTGCGCCGGCCCAGGTGCTGGTCGATCATCCACAGGTGCACGTCTTCGAGCGACTGGAAACTGGTGTTCTGCACCGTGTTGAACGGGATGTCGTGTCGGGTACAGATGCCGTGGCGGTTGTGGCCGTCCACCAGCATGTCGCCCCACAGCACCAGGGCGTCGCGGCAGCCTTCGGCCAGGATGCTGCGTTCGAGCGCGGCGTGTTCGTCGGGGGTCAGGGGGTCAATGTAGGCAAGGAGATCGGGGTTGACCGTGATGGGCATATTCAGGGGGAAATTGGGGGCAGGGGCGGGATTGTAGGGTTGCGGGCGGAGTTGCCTTGCCCCCAAGCTGACCGGAACGTCAAGGCATGACGTATCGAATTTACGCATGGTGGCCTTGTCGATGGCGCCAACGCTGTGCAAGGCCGAAGCGGATGCGTGGATGATGGCAAAGGCGTCGCTTTTGAATTTACGTTTTGTTGTCATGGCATATCTGTCTGCTCTATTCGAAACTCTCATCCCCCATCGGCTCGAAATGCGGCACCGCATTCATCTCGTGCCTGAGCTTCGACAGCTCGTAGTACATCCGCCGGCGCGCGCGGCTCTGGTTGCCTAGCGGACGGTGTTCGGCGATGCAGTGCCAGGGGTTGTACGAGAGGCGCTTGGCGAATTCCATTTGCGCTGGGGTATCGAACTTTTGACTCGGGATGTGCAGCGTGGCCGCCGGCACGCGCGGCGACAGGCGTTCGGGCCACAGCACGCCGGCGTTTTCGATCGGCATCAGGTGCGGGTCGGTCTGCAGCTGCAGTCGCAGTTCGATGTCCACGTCGCCGCCGCTGAGCGCGGCGACCATGGCGTTGCGCAGGTAGTCGTCGGGCGGGCGCAGCGGCAGGCGGGGGATTGGCGTGCGTTGGTTGCTGGTGGGCCAGAACGAATACTGCATGGCCTGGCCTTCGCCGAGCAGGTAGGGTACGCAGCTGAAGTAGGGCGCCTCGAACGGGCTCGTCTGCGTCTTGATCCACAGGCCTTGCATGATGAAGTCGAGCACATGCGGCCGGGTGAAGTTGAGGAAGTAGAACAGCGAGGCGTTCTTCAGGCTGTTCTCTTGCAGCTGCGCATTGGCACGCACGTCGGGTGTGACGAAGGTCGGCGGCGACACACCAAACAGGTCTTGCGTCCACTTCTCCTCGTCCATGAGTTTGGGGCCGGGCACGTCCATCAGCTTCACGCTGATGCTCATGAAGCCCACGTCGTCGATGTCGGGCGTGACATAGGGGCCCGGCCCCGAGAAACGCACCCAGGCCGGGTAGCTGCGCGGTGTGGCGAAGATGCCGTGGCGCAGTTGTGCGGGCAGGCCTTCGTGCACCCGCAGTTCGGCACGCACGATGCCCTGCGTCTTGGTGTTGCCGCCGCGCTCGAAGCCGCCGGGCTTCCACAGGCCGCGCATCTGTTTGCCGAAGGTGGTGATGATGGCGTCGACGAATTCTTCCTCGCCCGGCAGCAGGCGTTCTTCGGCGATCTTCAGTCCTTCGTTCTTGCGCTGCGCATTGATGAGAAACGTGGTGAGCCGGGTCAAAGGGTCGCGCAGCACGGCGTCGAACGCGGGGCGGATAAAGGGGTCGAAGCGGCGCTCGAGCTGGATCAGCGCGAGCGAGGTGTCGGAGATCCAGTTCAGCAGCGCCGAGCCGGTGTTGGCGCGCGGGACGGGGCGGCTGGTGTTGGCGTTCATGGGGGTGGGCCTCCGAAGTGGGTCAACGTGCCTGTGCGAGGTAGCGCAATGCGCGGATGCCGGGCAGGAAGAAATACGCCCCACCGCGCAGGGTGACGAACTGCGGCAGGCCGTGCAGGCACTGGTCCGCCCCTTGGGCCTGCGGCATGGAAAAACCGTCGGTGGGCCGGCCTTCGGGTGTCGCGCCACGGGTGCCGAGCAGGGGATCACTCTCGTTGCGCAGGCCGTTGAAATGGGTGCCGGCCAGCCAGGCGCTTTGCACGAATTCGAACTGCCGCGCGATGTTGGCGTTGAGGCAGATGAAGAAGAGCCCGGTCTCGTCGGTGCCCGCCCGGTTTTGCAAGGCTTCGGCTTGCGGCACGGGCTGGCCGTATGCGCGGCCGCGGCGCAGCAGGCGATGAAAACGCGTGGAAGCCACCAGGTCCAGGCCGAGCGCTTCGCTGTCGAAGCCCAGGGTGCGCTTGAACCATGAGAGCACACCAGGGTTGCCGGGCGGCAGGTCGGCGCTGCGCGGGTTGGCGCGGCGCACATGGGCACCGAGCGGGCAGCGCACGCCGCACGGATCGGGGTCGAAGCTGAAATCGTTCAGGTCGACGGCGGCACCCGTGGCCGGTGGCGGCGTCTGTGCCAGCGGCACGCCGTCGCGCGTGCGGCCCACCATGGCGGACGCAAGCTGTTCGCGCCGCGTGGGGTCGCCGCCGGCCTGGTGGTCCACCCATTGCCAGAAGCCGGGCACGTCCTGCTGCAGTTGCCGCAGCACCAGGTAGCTGCCGTTGCGGCCCAGGTCGGCCTGGTCGGGTGCGTCTTCGGCGCGCGGCAGCAGGCCCTGCCGGTCGTGCTGCGGGTCGAGCAGCGGCCGGTCGGTGTAGCCGCCATATTCGTTCGGGTAGCCGAGCAGGAATTCGCCGAGGCAGGTGCGGTTGGCGTAGCCGGGCTGCTCGGCGTCTTGCGCGGGGCGGGTGCGCTGCCAGTCGAGCTCGGGCTGCGAGATGCCGTCGACGAAGCCGAAGGGCTCCACCCCGCGCAGATCGCCGCAGGGCCAGCGCGCCAGGGTGGTGAAGCCGGCGGCGCATTGGCGTTCGATCTCGGCCTGCCACGCGGCCAGGTGGCCGGGCAGCGCGTAGAGCATCAGCAGGACATGCGGCGTGGCATTGCCGACACCCCAGCGCCAGGCCGTGGGGGCATTCGCATCCACGTCGCCGAGCCGGCGCGCGCGGCTGGCGTCGCTGCCCATGCCGGCGATGAATTCGGCGGAGAAGCCTTCGACGATTTCGCGCGGCACGCCCAGCGCGGCCAGTCCTTCGGAGCTCAGTGCCAGCTGCAGTGCGGTGGCCGGCAGCGGCGCGATGCTGGCCGCGCTGGTCACCGGCGCGGCGGCCAGCCAGGCGCGTGCGGCCTCGCGGTCTTTGACCCGCAGCAGCAGCAAGCTGGCCTGGCTGTGGTGCTTGTAGCCGAAGCGCACGATGCCCTGGATGTCGTCCAGCGCCACGGAGGTGTGGGCCGCGGTTTTCATAACAGGGCCAGCCAGGCCAGGGCCTGGGCCTCGTTCATGCGGCTGCGTTCCAGCCCTTCGCGGATGCGCTGGTTGCGCTGCAGGTCGGCCAGCGTCAGGCCGGGGTAGGCCTTGTACCAGACCTGGGTGGGAATCTGGTGGCGGCGCTGGTAGTACTTGAACGGCTGCTCGTGGCGTGCGCCGCCGAAGATCAGCCAGCGCGTGCGCGGCCAGCCGACGCCGTTGCTGAACACCAGGTTCAGGCCCCAGGCCACCTTGTTGATGAAGTCGTCCATGTAGCTCTGGTGGCTGCCGTCGTAGTTGCTGGTGAACACCACCCGGGTCTTGTCGTCGAGAAAGGCCCAGCGCGCGAAATGGATGGTCTGCACCCGGGCCAGGTGGCCGCGGGTGAAGACATGGCGGCAGGCATAGTCGATCGCCACCAGCAGCAGGCTGACGAGCCAGCGGCGGAACAGCCCGGGCTTGACCGGGCCGAGCGCGGTGTACTGGTTGCTCACGTCGAAATCCTCCAGCTCCTGCAGCGTCTGCAGCGCTTCCGGGTCGGGGCGTGGGCAGATCTCGGGGTCGGCTTCTTCCAGGCGGCGCAGCTGGTAGACGATGAACGGCGAGAGCACGAGCAAAAACGGCAGCAGCAACAGGCCGAGCAGCGGCACGCCCAGCAGGTGCAGGCATTGCCGCCATTGCCAGCCGGCCGGCGTGGGCTCAGGGGGCGTGAGCGTGAGGCGCCCGCCCGTCACTTCGAGCTGCACGAAGTCGCTCAAGGCCTGCCAGATGCGCACGGCCTCGGTGCCGGAGGTGATGTTGATCCGGGGCGCATGGGTGGCCAGCAGTTGCTGTAGCGCCTGCTCCTGGCGGATCTGCAGCACGCTGCGGCCCACCCAGTTCACGTAACGGGCCGCGAGCGGCCGCTCGTGCGCGAGCATCCAGGCCAGCAGGTCGGTGCCGGCGCTGAAGCCCTGGCAGTGCGCGAAGATGCGGCGCAGCCCGTCGCCCGCGTGTTCGGCCAGCTCGGCGAGCTGGGTGTGCCCCGGCCCGTCGCAATCGCCCATGAAGGCCAGGCAGGTGGGGAGTTTCGGCCGGGGCAGACCGTAGGCTTGCAGGTCGGCCTGCAGCGCGTCGTCGAGCAGCACCAGGCGCGCGAAGTGCAGGCGTTCGAAGCGGCCGAACGGTAGGATGGGGTTGCCTGGATCGGCCAGGCCGGGCAGGCTCGGCTTCTTGTTCATCGCGTTCAGCAGCAGCCGCAGGCCGGGCTCATGGCCGTCGGCCAGTTCGGCGATCACCATGAAATGCGACTGCGGCGTCATGTGGTGTGAGTCCCAAGCTTTTTCACGGTCATGCCTGGCTTTATTCCAGAACACCGCGGAACTGGCTCCGCCAGGCCGCAGGTGTTGCCCCCTGCAAGGGGGTTGGCGTTGACACGAAGTGCATAAGCCTGGGGGTGCGTCAGAATTGCAGGCAGAAGTCGATGAGCCGGCTTTTCCCCCAATAGACTTTGCCGAGGTAGAACCCGGGTCCGATGAGCCGGATCTCGTCACGGATCCAGTGCGCCAGCAGCGAGGTCTCCGAGTAGTCGAGCACGATGCATTCCTGTTGGTCGAGCCAGCTCTTGTCCTTGTAGACCTTGGCGATGATGGCCTCGAAGCCGAAGGCCAGCACCTTGTTCTTGAGTACGCCTTTCTGGGCGTCGAACACTTTGCCCTGCCAGCCGAAGTGGTTGATGATGTCGGCGATGCTTTCCGAGTATTTTGTGCCCGGCGCGATGATGGCCGTGCCCTTGGCCGAGCCATCCGGGATGTCGCCGGGCGGGCTGGCGCGAAACAGGTCGTCGAGTTGCGCTTGTGTCATTGCCAGCAATTGCGGTACGTCGTAGGCCATGGTCGTCTCCTTGAAAAATCCAGTCATGCGGATGCCGGCGCGCCGGTCTGCGCGGCCGTCTGCAAGATCACATCGGCCGCCTTTTCGGCCACCATGTAGACGGCCGAGGCGATGAAGAAGCCGGGGATGCGCGGGAACACCGAGGCGTCCACCACGCGCAGGCCGCGTGTGCCGTGCACGCTGAAGTCGCTTGCCAGCACGCCGCCGAGCGCGAGCGGGCCGATCGGGCACGAGCACGAGGCATGGTGGCCCCAGGCGGTGTCGCGCACGTAGTCGGCCAGCGCCTCGTCGGACTGCACGGCCGGGCCCGGTGTGGTCTCGGCGGCGATCAGGCCGCTGTCGTGCAGCGGGGCGGTGAGCCGGCGGATGAGGCGGATGGCTTCGACCACCGCGCGCAGGTCGCGGCCGGCATGGTCGTCGCCTTCGTCGAAATAGCGAAAGTTCACCAGCGGTGTGTCGCGCGGGTCGGCCGAGCGCAGCTGCACCGTGCCGGCGCGGTTGGCGGTGTGGGCCTTGAGCACGGCCCAGGTCAGGCGGTCGTCGTGCTCGCGGATCAGCTTGGAGAAGCCTTGCGCATAACCCTCGAAGCGGGCCGGCAGCGCCATGCAGAAGATGTCGGGCTCGGCCTGTCTGTCTTGCCCGTCCTGAGCACCGGCTGACGAGCGGTGCACCAGCCCGACGGCCGCGCCGCTGCTGCCGTACAGGCCCTTGCCGTTGCGGCTCCAGCGCTGCCACAGCGGGTCGCCCCGCGTGAAGCTGGCGTGTTGCAGCAGCTCCCAGGGCCGGGGCATGAGATGGGTGACGGCCACCTCGTAGCGGTCCTGCAGGTTGCTGCCCACGCCGGGCAGCGCTACGCGCAGCGGGATCGCGTGGCTGTTCAATACGGCCGCGGGGCCGATGCCGGAGAGCATCAGCAACTGCGGCGTGTTGAACGCGCCGCCGCAGAGGATGACCTCGCGCCTTGCGCGCACCTGGCGGCGTTCGCCCGGCCCGGGGTTGACGTTGGCATGGGCACGGTAGAGGCGCGGGCCCTTGAGGTATTCCACGCCGCAGGCCGCGCCGCTGGCATCGAACAGCACCTGCGTGGCCAGCGCCTCGGTTTCGATGTGCAGGCGCTCGGGGTGGCGGGCGGCCACGTCGAGCAAGCGTTCGCGTGCGCCCATGCGGCGGCCGTGCGCGGTGGACAGCGGCAAGTAACACAGGCCTTCGAAGCTGCCGCGCCCCCAGGCCTTTGCATTCGGATCACCCGCGCCGCCGCGCAGCCAGCGCAGTGCACTGCCCAGCGGGTTGGCCAGCGTGCGGGTGAAGGCCTTGGCGGTTTCCGCCACCAGGCCGACCATCTGCTCGTCGCCCAGGGCTTCGATTTGCAACGCGCGTTCGCTGCGCAGCCAGCCGTTCCAGCCGTGGCCGGTGGGGTTGATGCCCAGGCGCCGCAGCGCACGCCAGACCGGCCGGTGCTGGCAGGCCTCCACACGTTCGAGATAAGGCTGCATGCGGGACGCACGCCAGCTTGCGTCGCCGGTGAGCTCGGCGATGTGGTTCCAGTCGGCATCGTGCGGGCGCATGAAGATCATGGCGTTGTGTGCGGTGCAGCCGCCGAGCGTGGCCGCGCGCGGGTACAGCACGCCGCGCTGGGCCGGGTCGTATTTCGGGTCGCGCGCCTGGCGGGTTTCGTCGCCGTAGTGGCGCACATGGAAGTTCCAGCGCATGGCGTCGTTCTCGCAGGCGAAGGCATGGAAGCCGGGCACGTCGTAGTCGTCGGGCAGGCGCGGGTTGGCCGCGCTGCGCGCGTCGTCGCCGGCTTCGAGCAGGCACACCCGCATGCCGGCCTCGGCCAGCCGCGCGGCCAGCGTGCCGCCGCCCGCGCCGGAGCCGACGATGACGTAGTCCCAGGTGTTGGCGTTTTCATCGGTGTGGGCATCGGCCATGGGTGGATGGGCGTGGTGATGGGTGTTCGCTGCGGCTCAGAACGTCTTGATGAAGGTGATCAGCGCGCGCTTGTCGTCGTCGTTCAGCACCGGCTCGGTGCCGAAGGCGCGCTCGTCGGCGGAGAGGCCGTCCTGCTGGTTGAATTCGGCCGTGCCGAAGTAGTGGCCGCGGTTGACCACGAAGTCGGGGCATTTGCTCAGCCGCATCATCGGCGCCTTGAGTTCGGCGAACTGCGTGCGCAGGGCTGCGTCGTCGGCATCGGCGGGCACATTGGCGAGGTTGCCCTTGAGCTTGATCAGCAGCTCGCCCACGTCGCGCACATGGGTGGCGATGGCGGCCGGGTCGTTGCTCTCGGCGCGCAGCCTGAGGTTGGCGATCAGGTTCACCGGCACGCCCTTGGGGATCGGCCCGAGCACCACGTCGCCGCCTTCGCCCACCAGCCATGGCAGCCAGCGGTGCAGCTTGCCCTGCAGCGGCTGCAGCGCCTCGGGCACGAAGCCGATCGGCACCGTCACGGTACTGCGCTGGGTGGTGCGGTCGATCGTGCCCGGCAGCTTGTTGCCCAGCACCGCGTCGCGTTCGCGTTTCTCGGGCCAGAGCAATTGCTCGATGGAGGCGTCGAAGACCTTCATGCGGCTGGCCACGGAAGGATTCTGGTCGAAGGGCCCAAGGGTGTTGTTGAGCAGCAGCGGCGCGCTGGACCAGACGCTGATCAGCGAGGGCACGCGGGTGTAGCCGCGCCCGCCGGCGGGCATCTGGTAGGGCACGGGCGCGCCGGTGAACGGGTCGTTGATGGTCACCGTGCCGACCGAGGGCAGTTGCTTGTACGAGGTGGACGAGAAGTCGTTCCAGATGTTGCCGGCCAGCGCGTTGGTGGCCAGCGGGCTGCACAGGTTGGTGCGCAGCAGCGTGGACGGGATGCGTGCCTCGGTCGAGAGGTAGTTGCCCTGCAGGAAGTCGGGTGCCTGCACGATCTCGCGCATCAGCGCCTTATAGCCGTCGGTCTGTGTCCAGGTCCAGTAGCGCTTGAAGCAGTCGAGGTAACCGGCGCCGGCGCACTTCTGCGGCACCAGGCCCAGGTCGGCCGGTGGTGCGGGGGCCTTGCTCGAATGGCAGCGCGCACAGGTGTCGGCAAACACCGCCTTGCCGCGCTCCACCGTGGTGGTGTCGGCGCTCAGGTAGGCCGCGCCGCCGGGGGCGTCTTTCAGGTGGTCGGGCTGTGCGGCCTTGAGGAAGAACAGGGCGGTGTTGGGTGTGCCGGCCTCGGTGGCCTGCCAATAGGCCGAGTTCTTCTGCGCCACGGCGATGTGGATCGGGGTGATGGTCTTGCCGCCGACGATGGGGTTGAAGTGGCGCAGCCATTCCTCGCTGTACAGGCCGATGTTGAGGTGCACCCGGTTCAGCGCGCCGAGCAGGCCGACGGAATCTGCGCCGTCCTTCAGCACATGCGGGGTGCGCACGGTGGTGCTGGCCTTGTCGTAGAAATCAGTCAAACCGGAAAAGGGTCCGCTGGTGATGAAGTCGTTGAACTGCTTGTTGTCGACCTCGCCGCCTTCGAGCTTTTCATGCCAGAGCTTGTTGGCCAGGCCCATGCGGGCGTTGAAGTCGTAGACCGCGTTCATGGTGCGCGGGTTGTTGATGTTGTCGGTGGAGATCAGCGAGGTGTCCATCGCGCCCGGCCGGAAGGTATGCGCCAACTGGTACATGTAGTTCTTCTGGCCCTCGGGCTTGTTGGCGTTGTGGATGAACAGCCGGTCCACCCACATGTACTGCGCGCCCACGGATGAGCTGAGGTTGGCGAACTTGGGTTTGGCTGGATCGTCGGGCGGGTTCACCGGGCTCGGGCCCACGTGGCAGAAGCCGCAGCTCATGCCCACGCGGTAGGGGCGCACCAGGTCCTGGCGGTTGTAGTAGGCCGGGTCGGTGTAGTACTTCTCGGCGTCCCAGGCCTTGGCGGCTTTTTCATCGAAGTTCGGGTTGGGGAACAGCCTCAGGCCGATGATGCCGGTGGCCTCGCCATAAAACGAGCCGACCGGCTGCGTCGTGCCGTCGCCCAGCGGCTTGCCACGCGCACCGATGGCCACGCCGGGATACTTGTCGGCGTTCTCGAACGGGTCGGGCGCGCAGCCGCTGGCGCGCTGGTCGAGCCAGAGGCCGCGGTGCTTCGGATCGGCAGCGGTGGCGTTGGTGAAGCATGGCTCGTTGACCAGGCCCAGATAGTCCCAGCGGTTGCTGCGTGAATAACCCTGGCTCGGGTGCGAGCTGATGGCCTTGAGCAGGTCCATGGCGCCGAAGGTGGCACTGGTCATGTGGTCCCACAGGCGGTCGTTGCCACCGCTCCAGACGATCCACATGTTGCGCCCGGCCACCTCCTGCGGGGTGAGCGCGATGCCGCCATCCATGTCGTGGAAGTAGTCTTCGGTGGCATGCGGGAAGGAGGCCGCGGTGCGGCCCGCCAGCCGGGCTTCGTCGAGCACGTCGCCGGGCGGCGCGGTCCTGGAGCAGGCCGCGATCAGCAGGCCCGCGAGCAGCAGCAGCCAGTGCCCGACGCGTTTGGCCAGGCCTGCCGCCGTGCTGTGCCTCGCATGTGCTCCATGCCCCATGCTCCCCGTGCTGCTTGCCATGGCCATCCTCCTGTTGCCGATGAACGGAAAAGGAAACTCGACTCTTGCCGCATGGCCTGAGCGGGCCTGTACACCCGCTCGGCTGACCGCAGAAGGCAGGGCGCGGCAACCCGGAAATCGCGCCTGAACATTGCGCCATCCGGGTTCAAAAGTAAAGCGGATCGAAGGGGCTTGGCGCGGGTGCTTACCCCAATGGGGAGAAAAGGAACAAACAGTTTTTTACAAACTGTGGCCCAGCACCGGAAACAGCTTGTGCAGCCCGTCGGTCATCACTTCCACCGACAGTGCGGCCAGGATCAGGCCCATCAGCCGGGTCATCACGTTGATGCCGGTCTTGCCGAGGAAGCGCGCGATCGGCTCGGCCAGCAGGAAACACAGGGCGGTGGCCAGGCCGATGATCACACCGTAGCCCACCAATGTCAGCAACTGCAGAAAGTTCTTCGCCTTGTCGGCGTAGATGACCACGGTGGACATGCTGGCCGGGCCGGTGAGCAGCGGGATGGTCAGCGGCACCACGGCGATGGAGTCGCCCACCGAGGCCCGGTCGGCGGCCTGGCGCATTTCCTCGGGTGTGGACTTGGCTTCGGCCGGCTGCGCGTTCAGCATGCTCAGGGCGCTGGTCAAGAGCAGCATGCCGCCGCCGACCTGGAAGCTGGCCAGCGAGATGTTGAAGAAGTCGAGGATCTGCAGGCCCAGCAGGGCGCTGGTAGCAATCACCACGAAGGCGCTGAAGGACGACACCCAGATCGTGCGCCGCCGCTCCTGGTGCGAGAAGCCCGCCGTGTAGTGGATGAAGAAGGGCACGATGGCCAGCGGATTGACGATGGCCAGCAAAGTGAGCAGCGGTTTGTAGTCCATGTCAGCGCCCTCCTGAAACGTCGAGCAGGGCCATGGTGGTGTAGCTGGCCTCGGCCGACAGCAGCCAGACGATGGCGTTGGCCACTTCCTGGGCCGAACCGCCGCGCTGCATCGGCACCAGGTGGGCCAGGTCGCGCACGCGGTCGGGCAGGCCGCCGGAGGCGTGGATCTCGGTCTCGATCAGGCCCGGCCGCACGGCATTTACGCGGATGCCCTCGGCCGCCACCTCCTTGGCCAGGCCGACGGTGAAGGCATCGATCGCGCCCTTGGCCGCGGCATAGTCCACATACTGGCCGGGCGAGCCCAGCCGCGCCGCCGCGCTCGACACGTTGACGATGGCGCCGCCCTGGCCGCCGTAGCGCGTGCTCATGCGGCGCACCGCTTCGCGGGCACAGAGAAAGCTGCCGATCACGTTGATGTCGAACATGCGCTTGAGCCGGGCGAAACTCATCTCGGCCACGGTCGAGGTGGCGTCGACCACGCCGGCGTTGTTGACCAGCGCGGTCAGCGGGCCGAGCTTGGCATCGATGCGGGCGAACATGGCCAGCACCTGCGCTTCGTCGGCCACGTCGGCCTGCACGCTGATGGCGCGGCCGCCGGGCAGGGCGCGGATCTGGCGCACCACCTCGTCGGCGGCGAGCGAGTTGGCGCTGTAGTTCACCGCCACCGCATAACCCTTTTGCGCGGCCAGCAGCGCGGTGGCCGCACCGATGCCCCGGCTGCCGCCGGTGACCAATACCACGCCCACCACGCCCACCACGCCCTCATGTCCCTTGTTGTCGACTGTGTCCAAAACCTGGCTCCTGCAGAATGCGGATTTTTGAGATACAACACCCCTCGCGCGCGGCAAGGCCGCCCATCATAGGCGGCAACGCCGCTTCAGCCCATCCACATTTCTTGAAAGAATTCCATGGCATCTTCCACTGTGACTCTCAGCGCCGCCGATGGCTTCAGCCTTCCCGCCTACGTGGCCCAGCCGGCCGGGCAGGCCAAAGGCGCGATCGTCGTGCTGCAGGAAATCTTTGGCGTGAACTCGCACGTCCGCGCGGTGGCCGACGGCTACGCCGCGCAGGGCTACCTGGCCGTGGCGCCGGCCACCTTCCACCGTGTGCAGCAAGGCGTGGAGCTGGGCTACACCGGCCCCGACATGCAGGCCGGCATGGGGCTGAAGGTCGCGGTCGAGGCCCTGCCCGCGCCCGGCGTGCTGCAGGACATCCAGGCCGCGATCGACTACGCAGGCAAGACCAGCGGCGGCAAGGTCGGCGTGGTCGGTTATTGCTGGGGCGGCCTGCTGACCTGGCGCACGGCCTGTGCGCTCAAGGGCATCGCCGCGGCCGCGCCCTACTACGGCGGCGGCATGACGGTTGGCGCTGAAGTGGACCGCAAGCCCCTGGTGCCGGTGCTCGCGCATTTTGGCGAGCGTGACGGCCACATCCTGGTTGACTCGGTGCACGCCTTCGCCAAGGCGCATCCCGAGGTCGAGGTGCAGATCTACGCTGCCGACCACGGCTTCAACTGCGACCAGCGCGGCTCGTACGACGCGCCAGCGGCCAAGCTGGCGCTGGAGCGCACGCTGGCCTTCTTCGCCAAGCACGTGGGCTGAACCGGGCGAGCCGTACGTTCTTACCGCCACTTACAGAACTTCATCGTTGTGCACTCACTCCAAACCGGGTCTGGCGCGTTGAGTCTTTAAAGGCAAATCTGCCCATGATTGGAGACATCCGATGAAGTTGCTCACCACTGCCGCCTTGGCGGCCACCCTGGCGGGACTCTCGGGTTGCGCCGTGTACCCGGTTGGGCCGGGCGGTGTTTATTACGAGGAGCAGGTCTACCGCGGCCCTCCGCCCGTCTATTACGAGCCCGGCCCGTTCTATGGCCCACCGCCGGTGTACTACAGGCCGGGGCCGGTCATCATCGACCGCGGCAATTGGGACCGCGACCGCCGTGGCGACCGTGGCCGTTACGACCAGGGCCCCCACGGGCAGCGGCCCGATGGCGCCCGGCCGCCGTCACCACCACCACCGCCGCCTGCCAATGCGCAGCCGAGCGGCCCCGACTACTTGCGTTCCCCTGGCTTGCGGCCCTGGATCAAGCGCAACGATTGAACCCGCGGGATGGCCGGTTGAGTTGTTGCCGGCTTCCCGGCGGCGGGAGATCGTCGGACAATGCCTTCTTGCCCCCACCATTGCCATAACGGCCCGCCATGATCGAACTCCACTACTACCCCAGCAATGCCAGCATGGCGCCGCACCTGTTGCTGGAGGAGCTGGGTGTGCCGTTCAGCCTGCGCCTGGTCGACCGCAGCACCGACGCACACAAGAGCCCCGACTACCTGCGGCTCAACCCCAACGGGCTGATCCCCGTGCTGCAGGACGGCGACCTGGTGCTGTACGAAGCGGCGGCCATCTGCCTGCACCTGGTCGACACACATCCGCAGGCGGGGCTGGCGCCGGCCGTGGGCACGCCCGAGCGGGCGCACTTCTACAAATGGCTGGTGTGGATGACCAATTCCCTGCAGTCCACGCTGACGCTGTATTTCTATCCGGAACGCTGGGCCTCACCCGATCACCTGCAAGGCGCCACGGCACTGAAGGCGCGGGCCGAAGCCAAGGTTGGCGCGCTGCTCGAACAGGTCGAGGCCGAATTCGCGCGCCATGGCGGGCCGTGGCTGCTGGGCGAGCACTTCACCGCGCTCGACCCGTATCTGCTGATGCTGTGTCGCTGGACCCGCGAGTTCGGCTCTCCGGCGCGCAGCCTGCCGCATCTCGGGCCCTACCTGCACCGCATGCTGCAGCGCCCGGCGGTGCAGAAGGTGCTCAGCACCGAAGGCATTCACCCGCCATTCGTCTGAGCGGCCGGTACCGCGGTTTTATTCGATGCGCCAGCGCTCTTCGAGGAAAGCCAGCAAGGCCTTGAGCGCGGCGCTGTTGTGCCGCCGCTGGGTATAGGCCGCGTACAGCCACAGGTCGTCGGGACTGCAGCCGGGCAGCACGGTCTGCAATGCGCCGTTGTCGATCAGATCCTGTACCAGCAGCCTGGGGATGCAGATCACCCCCATGCTCTGCAAGGCCATGTGCACCAGCGGCACGGCATCGGTTGCGTCCATGCGGCTGCGCAGCGGTACGCGGTGGATCTCGCCGTCGATCAGGAAGCGCCATTCGGGGTGCGGCCCCAGCAATGAATACGTCAGCGCATCGTGCGAAGCCAGGTCGTCCGGGTGGGCGGGCTTGCCGTGTTCGAGCCAATAGGCCGGCGTGGCGCAGACCACCATCTCGATGCGGCGCAGCTTGCGCACGATCAGGTTGGCATCGGTGATGTGGCCGATGCGCAAGGCCACGTCGATGCCTTCTTCCACCATGTCGACCACGCGGTTGTCCAGGTAGAGGCTGATGTTCACCTCGGGATAACGCTTCATGAAATCGGCCAGCATGGCCGGCAGCTCGATGTTGCCCAGGCCGTGCGGCGCGGTGAGCCGCACGCGGCCGCTGGGTTCGCGCGAGCGCTGCTGCAGCTCGTCGCGTGTGAGCTCGATCATGTCGATCAGCGGCTTGCTGCGCTCGAGCAGCAGCGTGCCGGCGTCGGTGAGGCTGACCGTGCGTGTGCTGCGGTTGAGCAGCCGTGTGCCGAGCCGGGCTTCGAGCTGCGCCACATATTTGCTGACATTGGCCTTGGACACGTCGAGATCGCGTGCGGCGATCGAGAAGCTGGCACGCGCCGCAACGGCGCGGAAGGTGCGGAGAAGTTCAAGGGTGTCCATTGTTTCCAGAGTCGAAACACAGCTGTTCCGTTTGAGACCGTTTAAAAGCAGAACCAAAAGCCCTACCTGCTATTCACAGAGAGTGCAAGGTTGCAAACCCTGTAGATGAAAAGAACCTCAGGTTCTCCAAGCAGGCCCTTCAAAGAGTGGCGGGCCGGCCCGAGGTTCCTTTCATGTGTTGGAAACACTGAATTTTTTAAAGGAAACTACCATGAACACGTCCAAGCTTCTTTCTTCCGCCCTGATCGCCGTGGCATCCCTCTCTGCCGCTGGCGCATTTGCTGGCGACATGGACAACTATCCCGTGCAACCGGCCCAGGCCAGCACACTGACCCGCGCCCAGGTGCGTGCCGAACTGGCACAAGCCGAGCGTGACGGCACCTTGATCCAGGTCAACGATGCCTACCCTGGCGATGTCGGCGTGGCCAACAGTGGGAAGACCCGCGCCCAGGTGCGTGCTGAACTGGTGCAGGCCCAACGCGAAGGCTTGACGCAACGCATCGACAACAACTACCCGGGTGATGTGGCACAAGGCAGCAACAACCTGAACCTGCGCGGTTGAGCGTGCGTTGACTGGCACCCAGCCGGTTAATGACTCGAGCGCCCGGTCGTCTTCTGCGGAAGACGACCGGGCTTTTTGTCGTGCGTGCGCAGGGTCTTCAGCCCGCGAGCTGCAGCGTCATGCTGCACTGCGCGCTGGCGCCGGGCTGCAGGGCGAGCCATCCGGTGCCGGCATGGCGGGCTTGCAGTGGGGCCGCGTTCGACACGTGCGAGACCGGCTCCATGCAGAAGTAGCCGCGGCCCGCGGGCCGGTGCAGCACGAGGTGGCGCAAGACCGCATCGGCCTTGATCTGGATGGTTGGTCCGTCGGCTGAATTCAGCTCGGCCTCGCCGTCCCACGCGCCGTAGTACTGCGTGAGTTCCGCATCGGCGAGGGTGCGCGGCGTAGCGTAGTTGTCGGTTGCGGGTACGGCTGCCGGCGGCGTGCCGAGGAATTCCGCATCGGGTGCCCACACGGTTTGGGCCTTGAAGCCGACGCGGTGGGCGAAGCGCGCCGGAAAGTAGGGGTGGAAGCCCATGCCACAGGGCATCTCGGCAGTGTCGGTGTTGGTGACGCGCAATTGCAGCGTGAGTGCCTGCGGTGCCAGGCGCACGGTCTGCTCGGCGCTGAACGACCAGAGCCAGCCGTGTTGTCCGCGTTCGTGCACGTAGGCCATGGTGGCACTGCTGGTGTCCTGCTGTGTCAGCGTCCAGGGCATTTGCTGGCTGCCGCCGTGCAGCGCGTGGTGCTCGCCGGGGTGGATGGGCAGTTGCGCCTGCCGGCCGGCCCAGGCCAGGGCACCATGCCGGATGCGGTTGGAGAACGGCACCAGCGGGTAACAGCCGGCCTTGGGCCAGGCCGTGGATTCGAAGCCGGTCTGGCGCACCGCATCGGCCAGCGGCACCAGCCAGTCGACGGTGCCCGAGACCAGCCGGGTGATGCGGCCGCCGGCTGCGGGTGCGAGCGTCACGGCCAGCGGCCCGCAATGCAGCGTCGTCTCGGGAGAAATGTAGAGATGCGTCATCGCCAGGGAAGGTTCTTAAAGCCTGCTGCTGCGGATGCTCACATCGTCGCGCCGCAGCAGGGCGGGCGACAAGGCCATGCCGAGGCCCGCGCCCGGCGGCACCGTGGCGAAGCCGTTGAACACCGCCGGCAACTGGGTCACCAGGTCGCGGTACCAGCCCGACAGGTAGGCCCGCACCACTTCCTGCAGCACCACGTTCGGCGTGCTCATGGCCAGGTGCAGCGAGGCGGCCAGCACCACCGGGCCGGTGCAGTCGTGTGGCGCCACCGGCTTGTGGAAGGCCTGGGCGATGGCGGCGATCTTTTTGGCTTCGGAAATGCCGCCGACCCAGCTCAGGTCGAGCATCACATAGTCCACGGCGTTGCGCTGAAGCAGGTGCAGAAACGGCTGGCGCGTGGCCAGGGTTTCGCTGGCGCACACCGGGATGCGTACGCGCGAGCGGTATTCGGCAATGGTGTCCAGGTTGGTCATCTGGATCGGGTCTTCGGCCCAGTAGGGCTTGAACTCTTCGAGCGCTTGCGCGATGCGAACCGCCATCGGCAGGTTCCACATCGAATGGAACTCGACCATGATGTCCATCTCTTCACCCACCGCGCGGCGGATCTCACGAAACGGCTTGAGCGCCGTGTCCAGGTCTTTCGCCGATATCGCCTGGCCGCGGCTTGCCGCGGCGAATGGATCGAAGGGCCAGATCTTCATGGCCTTGTAGCCTTCGGACAGCAGGCTCTCGGCCAGTTGCGCCGGGCGTTTCACAAAGGCCTCCTGGTCCTCGTACGGGCCTTCGGGCGTGAGGTCGGCGCTTGCGTCGGTCACCACGCGGCGCTGGCTGGCCTTGTTGTAGGTGTAGCCGGCGCAGGTGTTGTAGACCGGCACCTGTTCGCGCACCGCGCCGCCGAGCAATTGGTAGAGCGGCTGGTTCGTCGCCTGGCCCAGCAGGTCCCACAGCGCGATGTCCACCGCCGAGGCCGCGCGGGTTTCCACGCCGCTGCTGGCGAAGCCGATGTAGCCGTACAGCAGATGGTGGTGGTGCGCCTCGATGGCCAGCGCGTCCTTGCCCAGCAGGTAGGGTGCGGTGAGTTCGTGGATCTGCGCTTGCACCGCCTGCGCGCCGCGGAAGGTTTCGCCCAGGCCGACGAGGCCGCTGTCGGTGTGGATCTGCACCCAGGTGATGTTGGGGTAGGCGGCCACGTGGACCGTGTCGACTTGGGTGATTTTCATGCCGTCTGTGGATGTTCTTTCACGCGGCTCACCAGTTGCGTCGGGTTGACGAACTGCAGCGCGATCAAGAGCCAGACCAGGGTGATGGTCATGTAGACGATGGCCATCGCGTCCACCGACTGCGGCGCGCGCACGCCGGCGGCGAACACCGCGTAGTACAGCGCCACCACCAGGGTCTGCGAATCAGGCCCGGCGGTGAGGAAGGTCAGCTCGAACATGCCGATGGTGCGCACCAGCACCAGCAGCGATGCCGCCAGGATGCCGGGGGCGAGCAGCGGCAGCAGCACATGCCAGAACAGCTTGAAGGTGCTGGCGCCGAACACCCGCGCGGCCGACTCCAGGTTGCCGTCGATCTGCTCGATGAAGGGCGTCATCACCAGGATCATGAAGGGCACGGCCGGGATCATGTTGGAGAGGATCACGCCGAAGATGGTGCCGGCGATGTGCGCCTGGTACATCACGGTCGCCAGCGGAATGCCGTAGGTGATCGGCGGCACCATCAGCGGCAGCAGGAAGAGGCCCATCAGCAGCCGCTTGCCGGGGAAGTCGCGCCGCGCCAGCGCATAGGCGGCCGGCACGCCGATCAAGATCGACAGGAACACCACGGCGGCCACCACCTGCACGGTGACCAGCAGCACGCCGCCGAGCTGGAATTCCTTCCACGCCGCAAGGTACCAGTTGAAGGTGTAGCCGTTGGGGAGCCAGGTGCCAAGCCAGCGCTGCGCCACCGAGCTGGTGGCCACCGCGGCGATCATCAGGCCGACGTTGACGAGGAAGAAGGCCATCACCAGGCCGATGAGCGACTTCCAGAGTTTGGCAACCATGCGATGCGTGTCCATTAGCGTTTCTCCAAGCGAATCGTCATGAGGACGTTAAAAGGGCAGCCGCTGCATGTTCCTGGAACACCGCGGAACCGGCTTTGCCGGGCCGCAGGTGTTGCCCCCTGCAAGGGGGTTGGCGAAGCGACACGAAGTGCGCGAAGACTGGGGGTGTTCAACATGATCTATCAGCCTTTCCCGCCCGACACGGGCCCACGGTAGAACATGCCGCGCGCGCCCAGTATGGCGGCCACCACCACCAGCTGCACGAAGCCCATGACCATGGCCACGGCCGATGCCATCGAATAGTCGTATTGCTCGAACGCCGATTCGTACGCGGCGATCGAGATCACCCGCGTGGCGCCGGCCGGCGAACCGAGCAGAACCGCCGACGGGAACACCGAAAACGCCTGTACGAAGGACAGCGCGAAGGCCATCGCCAGGCCCGGCACCAGCAGCGGCAGGTAGATGTGGCGGAACTGGTTCCATGGCGATGCGCCCAGCGTGGCGGCGGCGCGCGGCAGCGTGGGGTCGATACCGGTGATGTACGAGAGTGTGAGCAGGAAGGCGAACGGAAAGCCCGAGATCACCAGCGAGATCAGCACGCCCCAGTAGTTGTGCGTGAGCCGGATCGGCCCCTCGTAGAGGTGAAAGAACTGCAGCGTCTGCGACAGCCAGCCGCGCGGGCCGAAATAGCCGAGCATGCCCTGCGCGATCAGCACCGTGCCCAGTGTCAGCGGAATCACCAGCAGCGTGGTGATCCACTTCTGGTAGCGGCTCTTCAGGCGCATCTGGTAGGCGATGGGCAGGGCCACGCCGATGTTGATGACGGTGGCCGGCACGGCGAGTTTGAGCGTGGTGGCGATGGTGCCCCAGAGGTTGTCGGTGGTGAAGAACCTGGCGTAGTTGGCCAGCCAGCCGCCGCCTTCCATCGGCCGGAACGACAGCTGCAGGCCGTAGAGGAACGGGTAGACGAACAACACCACCATGAACAGCGTGGCCGGCACCAGCAACAAAAGCGAACGGTCGAACGACGCGCCCAGGCTTGCGCGGTCGGGCGTCATGGCGCGGCGCTCCCGTCGTCGGGGTAGGCCAGCACCTTGTTCGGCGCGATGTGCAGCAGCACGTTGTGGCCGACCTCGCAGCGCGCGGTGCTGCGCACGATGAGCTTCATGCCGGCCAGGGTCTGCACGTCGACGATGTTGTCGTGGCCGCAGTATTCGACATTGGTAACCTGCACCGGGAAGCTGTTGTCGCCGGGCTCGCTGGCGATGTCGAATTCTTCGGGCCGGATGGCCACCAGCGCCTGGCTTCCCGACGAAGCGATCGGCTGCATCATGCGGCCGCTGAGCGCCAGGCCGCTGCCTTCGAGCCACAGGGTTTCGCCCTGCGCGTGGCGCACCGCCATCGGCAGCAGGTTGCGGTAGCCCATGAAGCGCGCCACATGCAGGTTGGCCGGCTGGCTGTAGATGGTGTGCGGCGCGGCGATCTGCTGCGCCACGCCGTCCTTCATGACCACCACGCGGTCGGCCAGCGACAGGGCTTCGTCCTGGTCGTGGGTGACGTAGATGGTGGCGCGGCCGAGCTCCTTGTGGATGCGGCGGATCTCGGCGCGCATCTCCAGACGCAGCTTGGCGTCGAGGTTGGAGAGTGGCTCGTCCATCAGCACCAGCGGCGGCTCGATGACGATGGCGCGGGCGATGGCCACGCGCTGCTGCTGGCCGCCCGAGAGCTGGCCGGGCAGCTTGTCGGCATGGGCATTGAGCTGCACCAGGTCGAGCGCGCGCTTCACGCGCTGCGCGGTCTCGCTCGCGGAGACGCCGCGCATCGCCAGGCCGAAGCCGACGTTGCGCGACACACTCATGTGCGGGAACAGCGCGTAGTTCTGGAACACCATGCCGAAGCCGCGTTTTTCCGGCGGCAGGATGTCGATGCGGGTGTCGTCGAGCCAGATGCTGCCGTCCGACACCGGCAGCAGCCCGGCGATGCAGTTCAGCGCGGTCGACTTGCCGCAGCCCGAAGGCCCGAGCAGCGCGATGAACTCGCCGCGCTGGATGTTCATGCTCAGCGCGTCGAGCGCGGTGAAGACCTGGGCGTTCTTGCCCAGGCCGAAGCGCCGCGTCACCCGGTCGAGCCGCAGCTCGGAAAAGTTTGAAGTCATAACAGCAGAAGTCGAAAACGAGACACAAAAAAACGGCAGCCCGCGGGCTGCCGGAGCAGTGGGTTTATTTTGTTTTCTGGGTGCCGATTTCCTGGTCCCAGCGGCGGAACGCGTCGACCATGGCCTTGGGCTCCAGCGGCTGCGCGTGGGGGAACTGCGCCAGCCATCCGTCGTATTCGGGTCGGCCGAATTCCTTCAGCACGTCCTGGCTTTCCTTGGGCGCCAGCGTCACCGGCACGTTCTTCACGGCCGGGCCGGGGTAGAAGTAGCCCTTGTCATAGGTCATGGCCTGCTGTTGCGGCTTGAGCAGGAAGGCCATCAGGTCGAGCACCACGGCCTGTTTCTCCGGCGGCACACCCTTGGGGATGACGATGTAGTGCGCGTCGTTGACCCAGGTCATGCCCTTGAACGGCAGCACCTTGAACTCCTTGGGCACGATGCCGAGGGCGCGCGGGTTGATGTCCCAGCCGGTCACGGTCAAGGTCATGTCGCGTGAGCCTTCACCCAGCTCCTTCATCACCGCGCCGGTGCCGGTGGGGTAGTACTCGATGCAGGAATTGAGCTCCTTCAGGTAGGCCCAGGTCTTGTCCCAGCCCTTCATCGGGTCCATCGGGTCCTTGTCGCCGAGCAGATAGGGCAGGCCCATCAGGAAGGTACGGCCCGGGCCGGAATTGGCCGGGCGCGCGTAGATCAGCTTGTTGGGGTTGGCCTTGCACCAGGTCAGCAGCTCGGCCGGTGTGGTCGGCGGCGTCTTCACCTTGTCGGGGTTGAATTCGACCAGCGGGCCGGCCGGCATGAAGACGATGGCCAGGCCGTGGTCCTTGGCCAGGTCGTTCATCTTCGAGGCGCTGGGCAGGTAGTTGTCCTTCAGGCCGGGGAACTTGGCGGCGTAGTCGGGGAACAGCTTGACCCACAGGTTCATCTCCAGGCCGGCGGCGAGCGCGTCGGTGCCGACGATGATCATGTCGATGTCGCTGCGGCCCGCGCCCTGCATGGCCTTCACCTTGGCCGGCACTTCCGGCGCCGGCGCCTTGGTGAAGGTGAACTTGGACACCAGCTTCGGATTCGCCGCCTGGTAGGCCTCCATCGCCCCCTGCGTCAGCGCCAGGTTGCCGGCCGCATCGACCACGTTGATGACCACCGGCGAGGTCGGCAGCGTCTGGGCCTGCAGCAGGGCCGAGCCGCCCAGGGTGAGCCCGGCGACGGCCGCCAGCGCGGCGCGGCGTGTGCGCGGAAGAAGGGCGTGGGGCATGGTTGTCTCCTGTGATGGGTTGTATGTGCCTTGCATTTTGTAATACAAATTTCAGCACTGTCAATCACGTTTAACCTGCCATTTGTCTGATGACTGCCTGGGCGTAACCGATGGATTTCCCTTAAATGTTCTGAAATTGGAGCAACTTGACTGATGTCTGATTGAAGTTGTCTTACAATTTTAATTTCCAATCCACTGCGTTCAACGCCCGAAGACCATGAACACATCGCCCTTGACCGTCGAGGAATTTGCGGGTTCGGTGCTGGCTGTGCCGCCGCTGGCGCGGCGTGCCGACCTGTCGCTGGACGCGGCGGAAAACCGAAAACTGATCCGCCATATCGAGGCCGGCGGGCTGCGCACCCTGCTGTACGGCGGCAATGCCAACCTGTACCACAGCGCGGTGCATGAATACGGCGAACTGCTGGCCCTGCTGGCCGACGCCGCGGCCGACTCCACGCGCGTGATTCCCGCCGTCGGCCCCGATTTCGGCAAGATGATGGACCAGGCGCGGCTGTTGCGCGGCAGCGGCTATCGCACGGCCATGGTGCTGCCGATGCAGGGCTTCACCACGCCCGAGGGGGTGGCCGACGGCATTGCGCGGGTGGTCGACTTCATGGGCATGCCGGTCACGCTCTACATCAAGAGCGAGCAGACCATCGGCGTCGAAGCGCTGGGCCGGCTGGTGGACGACGGCCGGGTGCTGGTGGTGAAGTACGCCATCGTGCGCGACGACCCGGCCGAGGACGCCTTCCTGCAGCAGCTGATCGCGCGTATCGGCACGCAGCGCATCGTCAGCGGCATGGGCGAGCGGCCCACGCTGGTGCACCTGGGGCGCTTCGGCCTGGCCTCGTTCACCACCGGTTCGGGCTGCATCGCACCGGCACCCTGCAAGCGGCTTTTTGAAGCGCTCAAGGCGCGCGACCTGGCCGCGGCGCGGCCGATCTACGAGCGCTTCCTGCCGCTGGAAACCCTGCGTGACGCGATCTCGCTGATTCGCGTGCTGCACGACGCGGTGAGCCTGTCCGGCCTGGCCGACATGGGCCCGCATTTACCGCTGCTGAGCGCTTCGCCCGCCGTCCGGCATGCCGAGATCCGGGCCGCCGCCGAAGAGCTGCTGGCCTACAACCAAAGCCTGCCGAGCAGCCTCTGAGCCTCTCCATGAACAGCCGCCAAGCGCTCGGCCTCGTCGACCGTGTCTACAGTGAAATCCTCGGTCTGATCGTTGACGGCGAATTCACCCAAGGCCACAAGCTGCCGACCGAGCAGGCGCTCACCGCGCGCTTCGACGCCTCCCGCCCCACCATCCGCGAAGCCCTGTCGCGCCTGCGCGCCGACGGCATCATCGCCACCCGGCAGGGCTCGGGCACGGTGGTGCTCAAGCGGCCCGACCCCGACCTGCCGCGCTTCACCCCGCTGGAGACGATCTCCGACATCCAGCGCTGCTACGAATTCCGCATCGTCACCGAGTCGGGCGCCGCCGCGCTGGCCGCGCGCATGGCCGACGAGGCCGACCTGGCCGACCTCGAGCGGCGCTTTCGCCTGCTCGATGCCGTGCTCAGCGAAGGCGGCCTGGGCGTGCAGGAGGACTTCGACTTCCATGTGGCCATCGCCAAGGCGTCGAAGAACCATTTTTTCGTCTCGGTGATCGTCTCGATGCAGACCCAGGTGCTGTTCAGCATGAACCTGATGCGCAACCTCTCGATGGTGAAAAGCGCGGAACGCCGCCGGCTGGTGCAGGCCGAACACGAGGCGGTGTTGCAGGCCCTCAAGAATCGCGACCCCGAGGCTGCGTCGGCAGCAATGCGCGCCCACCTGGAGCGCGCACGCGACCGCATGTTCGGGACCTGATCAGCGGCCCGTGCGGGCCAGGTACTGCTTGCGCCAGAACAGCAGGCCGAGGGCGAGGGCGATGAACACCATCGCGCCCATGGCCCACCAGAAGCCGGCCTGTCGGTGCAGCAGCGGGATGAAGTCGAAGTTCATGCCGAAGATGGCCGCAATCAGGTTCAGCGGCAGGAAGATCGCGGTCAGCGCGGTGAGGGTGCGCATGATGTCGTTGGTGCGGTTGCCCTGCGCGCTGAAGTGCATCTGCACCGCGGTCTCGGCGCTCTGCTCCAGGCGGCGCACGTGGTGCACCACGCGTTCGATGTGCTCCAGCACGTCGCGGCTGCGCACGGCCAGCAGGTCGCGGTCGCGCTGCGCGGCGGGGGTGTCGGCCGGTGGCCAACTGCCGACGGCATCGGTCCAGTCCTGCACGGCGGCGCGCTGGTCTTCGCAGATCTCGTCGAGCCGGTGCAGCGCAAGCCGCACGTCCAGCAGCGTCGACCAGTTGTGGAAGCGGGTGCGCGGGTTCAGCAGCTCGGCCTGCCAGTGGTCGATCTGGCGCGTGAGTTCGCGGCGCAGGTCGAGGTAGCCGTCGACCATCTGGTTGACGATGCGCAGCATCAGGTCGGCCGGGCTCACCGGCAGCCGCAGCGTCACGCCATTGCGCACCTCGGTGGCGCCGGTCTGCAGCAGCTTGGCGGCAAAGGCGTCGCGCACCGCGCAGTCGTCGGGGTGCACGGTCAGCAGCACCTGGTCGAACACGGCAAAGCCCACCGGGCTGGTGTTGATGCGGCGCAGCACCGGCGGGCCGCTTTGTTTGATCGGCGGCGTCTGTGCCGGGTCGGTGTCGGCCGTGCCGGTGGCCAGGCGGCGGAACACCAGCACGTCGTATTGCGAGGTGTAGTCGTAGCGCGAAGGCAACTGCGTATTGAGCAGGTCGGACACATGCAGGTCGACCAGCTGCATGCCGCACAGCTGCTGCAGCGTGGCCTGGATCTGCGGCTGCTGGGTTTCGAACTCGCGGCGCGCGCAGGCGATCCACAGGAAGCCCGCGCGCGGCGGCGCGGTGGGCAGCAGGCTGGTTTCGGCCACCAGCGGGCCGTTGATGGTGAAGATCCGCATGAGGCTTCCGGCGCGAAGCGAAGGCTACTGGTGGTCTTGCAGCAGCCGGGCCGCTTCCAACGCGAAGTAGGTGAGCACGCCGTCGGCACCGGCGCGCTTGAAGGCCAGCAGGCTCTCCATCATCACCGCGTCGTGGTCGAGCCAGCCGTTTTGCGCCGCGGCCTTGAGCATGGCGTATTCGCCGCTGACCTGGTAGGCGAAGGTCGGCACGCGGAACTCGTCCTTCACGCGGCGCACGATGTCCAGGTAGGGCATGCCGGGCTTGACCATCACCATGTCGGCGCCTTCGGCGATGTCCATGGCCACTTCGCGCAGGGCTTCGTCGCTGTTGCCCGGGTCCATCTGGTAGACCTTCTTGTTGCTCTTGCCGAGGTTGGCGGCCGAACCCACGGCGTCGCGAAACGGGCCGTAGAAGGCACTTGCGTACTTGGCGCTGTAGGCCATGATGCGGGTGTGGATCAGGCGGCGGGCTTCCAGCGCCTGGCGGATGGCTCCGATGCGGCCGTCCATCATGTCGCTCGGGGCCACCATGTCGACGCCGGCTTCGGCCTGGGTCAGCGCCTGCTTCACCAGCACCTCGATGGTTTCGTCGTTGAGGATGTAGCCATCGTCGTCGGGCAGGCCGTCCTGGCCATGGCTGGTGTAGGGGTCGAGGGCCACGTCGGTCATGATGCCGAGTTCGGGGAAGCGTTTCTTCAGCTCGCGCACCACGCGCGGCACCAGGCCGTCGGGGTTGGTGGCTTCGACGCCGTCATAAGTCTTGAGCGCGCCGTCGATCACCGGGAACAGCGCCATCACCGGAATCTCGCGGGCCACGCATTGTTCGGCCACGGGCAGCAGCAGGTCCAGGCTCAGGCGTTCCACGCCGGGCATGGAGGCCACGGCTTCGCGGCGGTTCTGGCCATCGAGCACAAAAACGGGGTAGATCAGGTCATGTGCGCTGAGGGCGTTTTCGCGCACCAGGTTGCGGGTGAAGGTGTCGCGGCGCAGGCGGCGCGGCCGGCCGGCGGGGTAGGGTGCGTGCAGGGTCATGGTGAAAATTGTGCCTGATCCGGTGCGCCGTTTGGCAAATCGGGGCAACCGGTTCCTAGGGAATGCCCCCTTGAATCCCCTGGACCGCTGCGTTAGATTGTCCCTGGGGCGGCTTGCCGCTCCCCCGCTTTACCTCCCTGAGCGGGCGCCTTGCGGTGTAACAACTTACAGGCTTGGCTGCCCCGGTCGTGCTTGCATGGCCGGGGCATTTTTTCGGGCGCGGCTGGCGGCTTGACATGCAGCCTCTAAACTTCGCCATATGCTCTGGATCAAAGCCTTTCACATCGTTTTTGTCGCCAGCTGGTTCGCCGGCCTGTTCTACCTGCCGCGCATCTTCGTGAACCTGGCCATGGTGCCTGCGGGCTCCGTCGCCGAGCGCGAGCGCCTGTTGCTCATGGCGGGCAAGCTGCTGCGCTTCACCACCATCCTGGCCGTGCCGGCGCTGTTGCTCGGTGGCTGGCTGTGGCTGGGCTACGGCATCGGCCGTGGGCCGGCGTCGCAGGGCAATGGCTGGATGCATGCCAAGCTCGGGGTGGTGGCCCTGGTGCTGGGCTACCACCATGCCTGCGGCGTGCTGCTGCGCAAGATGCGTGCGGGCCTGCCGATGCGCAGCCACACCTGGTACCGCTGGTTCAACGAGGTGCCGGTGCTGCTGCTGTTGGCCATCGTGATCTTGGTGGTGGTCAAGCCGTTCTAACGCCTGCTGAACTCCACGCAATGCACCACCATTTAGCCGTCGGTTGCAGCGAGGAACGGCGTTGCGCCTTCCAGGGATACCGTGGAACCGGCTTTGCCGGGCCACTGGTATCGCCCCCTGCAGGGGGTTGGCGAAAGCGACACAAAGTGCGCGAAGCCTGGGGGGGGACCTAGCCTTATGCACAAGACGTCGGCCTGGCCCCTGGCGCTGATGTACATCGGCCTGGTGGTCTATGCCAGCCTGTATCCGTTCGCCGACTGGCGCGACCAGGGCATCGAGCCCTGGGCCTTCCTGTTCGCGTCCTTGCCCAAGTACTGGACCGGCTTCGACGTGGCGGTCAACGTCGCTGGTTATGCGCCGCTGGGCTTCCTGCTTGCGCTGAGCGCGCTGCGTACGGACATGACCCGCCGGCCGGTTATCGTGGCCACCGTGGCCGGTGCGGGCCTGTCGCTGGTGATGGAGACGCTGCAGTCCTATCTGCCGATGCGGGTGCCGTCGAATGTCGATTTCGCGCTGAATACGGCGGGTGCCTGCCTGGGCGCCATTGCCGCCTGGCTGCTTGAACTGGTTGGCGTAATCGACCATTGGAGCCGCTTTCGGGCGCGTTGGTTCGTCTCCGATGCGCGGGGCGCCCTGGTGATGCTGGCCTTGTGGCCGATGGCGCTGCTGTTTCCGGCGGCGGTGCCGTTGGGCCTGGGCCAGGTGCTGGAGCGGGTCGAGGCCGCGCTGGCCGAGGCACTGGAGGACACGCCGTTTCTCGACTGGCTGCCGGTGCGCGACGTCGAACTGCAGCCGCTGGTGCCTAGTGCCGAGCTGGTGTGTGTGATGCTGGGCGCGCTGGTGCCCTGCTTACTGGGCTACAGCGTGATCCGCAGCCGGCGCCAGCGGGCCTTGTTCGCCGTGGTGATCCTGGGTCTGGGCCTGGGGGCATCGGCCCTGTCGGCGGCGCTGAGTTATGGCCCGGCGCATGCCTTCGAATGGCTGAGCCTGCCAGTGCAGGTGGGGCTGGGCGCGGGTGTTGTGTTGGCGGCGCTGCTGCTGCCGGTGCCTCGGCGCGGCTGCGCGGCGCTGGCGCTGATGGCCCTGGTGCTGCACCTGAGCGTGCTGAACCAGGCGCCGGCCAGCGCTTATTTCTGGCAGACGCTGCAGACCTGGGAGCAGGGGCGTTTCATCCGTTTCAACGGCCTGGCCCAGTGGCTGGGTTGGCTCTGGCCTTATGCGGCGCTGGTGTATGTGATCGGCCGGGTGTCGCAGCGCGAACTGCAGAATTAAGGCTGGTCCTAAAATCGGGCCATGAGCGAACAACCCAAAGAACCCAAAGATGCGCAGCCGCCAGCCTCGTATTACGAGCGGCACATCTTCTTCTGCCTCAATGAGCGCAAGAACGGCGAAGACTGCTGTGCCAACCATGGCGCGCAGGCGGCTTTCGACCACTGCAAGGCGAAGGTCAAGGCCGCTGGCCTGGCCGGGCCGGGCAAGGTGCGGGTCAACAAGGCGGGGTGCCTGGACCGCTGCGCTGCCGGCCCGGTGGCGGTGGTCTATCCCGAGGCGGTCTGGTACAGCTTTGTCGACGAGAGCGACATCGACGAGATCGTCGAGTCGCATCTTCAGCGCGGCAAGGTCGTCGAGCGCCTGCTGACGCCGCCGCATCTGGGCCGTTGAGCACCGCTCGTCATTGGACAGCCATTCCGTGAATACATCCACCCAGAAATTGAGCCTGGTCGGCGCCGCCGGCCGCATTGAAGCCGTGATCGACGCGCCGGCACTCGCCGAAGGCCAGGCCTCGCGCGGCGTGGCCGTGGTGGCGCATCCGCATCCGTTGTTTGCCGGCACCATGGACAACAAGGTGGTGCAGACGCTGGCGCGGGCTTTCGTGGCCTGCGGCTGGAGCGCGGTGCGCTTCAACTTTCGCGGCGTGGGCGCCACCGAAGGCGTCTACGATGAAGGCCGCGGCGAGATGGAAGACCTGCTGGCCGTGGTCGCGCAGACCGCGCCGGCCGACGTGCCGCTGGCGCTGGCCGGGTTTTCGTTTGGTTCCTTCGTCACCACCCATGCCGTGCAGGCGCTGTGGGCCACGCGGCCGGTGCAGAAGCTGGTGCTGGTCGGCACGGCGGCTTCGCGCTTCAGCGTGGCCGATGTGCCGCCCGAGGCCCACGAGCGGACGCTGGTGGTGCATGGCGAGCAGGACGACACCGTGCCGCTGGCCTCGGTCATGGACTGGGCTCGACCGCAGTCACTTCCTGTTACGGTCATTCCCGGGGGCGGTCATTTCTTTCACGGACAATTGCCGCTTCTGAAAAATCTGGTGGCGCGCCACCTGCAATCCTGAACCTTCGGCGCCGGGCCTACTCCGACAGGCGCCTCGGGCCACGCCATCGTGGCGCGCTTGCGGCAGCCGGATTGCCAGCCGTTTTCTTTCCATCTTCAGTCAGTCACAACCCCCATTCATGAACCGTTACCTGTCGGCGCTGTGCGCGCCTCTTCTCGCCCTCTCCGTCGTCTTCGCCGCCGTGGCGCAGCCGATCCAGGGCCCCGAGATCGCGGCCAAGTCGTACCTGGTGCTGGACGTTACCGCCAACCAGATGCTGCTGGAAAAAGACGCCGATGCGCCGGTCGAGCCGGCATCGTTGACCAAGCTGATGACGCAGTACCTGGTGTTCGACGCGCTGAAATCGAAGAAGCTCGACCTGAAGCAGACGCTGCCGGTCAGCGAACGCGCCTGGAAGATGCCCGGCTCGCGCATGTTCATCGATCCGAAAATGCAGGTGCCGGTGGACGACCTGATCAAGGGCATGATCGTGCAGTCGGGCAACGACGCCACCATGGCCCTGGCCGAAGCCGTGGGCGGTACGGCCGAGCGCTTCGTGCAGCTCATGAACGAACAGGCCAAAGCGCTGGGCCTCAAGTCGACGACCTACAAGAACCCCGAGGGCCTGACCGAACCCGGCCATGTGACCACGGCGCGTGACCTGAGCATCCTGGCGACGCGGTTGATGCGCGACTTCCCCGAATACCTCTCCTACTACGCGATCAAGAAGTACCGCTACCAGGGCACGCCTACCACCAACGACACCAACCGCAACACCCTGTTGTTCCGTGATCCGACGGTGGACGGCCTGAAGACCGGCCACACCGATGCCGCCGGCTACTGCCTGATCGCCACCGCCAAGCGTGAGTTTCCGAACCTGGCCGCGGCCGGCGCCGCCACCGGCAGCCGCCGCATCCTGACCATCGTGCTGGGCACCGCGAACGAAAACGCGCGGGCCAACGAATCGCAAAAACTGCTGAACTGGGGCTACACCGCTTTCGAAGCCGTGAAGCTGTTCGACGCCAACCAGCCGGTGGCCACGCCGGAAGTCTGGAAGGGCGCGGCCAAGACGCTGAAGATCGGCCGCGCCGAACCCCTCATCGTTTCGGTGCCGGCCGGTACCGCAGCCAAGATCAAGACCCAGATCGCCCGCCCGGACCCGCTGGTTGCGCCCTTCACCAAGGGCCAGCACATCGGTTCGCTGAAGGTTTCCGTGGGCGACCAACCGCTCCTGGAAGTGCCGCTGCAGGCGCTGGAAGGTGTGGAGCAGGCGGGTATTTTCGGCCGTGCCTGGGATGCAATCCGCCTCTGGATCAAGTAAACATCAGGCTTTCAATGATAGTGAGTGCATGCCCACATTGACCTTTGGGCATGTATTCCGAGGCTTGAACCTCAGGCTGCATATCAGTCTTGCGAGTGTCACGCCAAAAAGCTATACTTGAAGGCTTTTCGGAATATTCCGAAGGGATTCACGTTTTTGTGCCTTTTTCAAAAGTCACGTTTTTCTGTTCAGCAAACGTTTAGGGACGTTTCACGTTTAAGGAGGCTTAAGTGCCAACCATCAATCAATTAGTTCGTCAGGGCCGCGAGGTCGAGACGATCAAGTCGAAAAGCCCGGCGATGCAAAATTCGCCGCAGCGCCGCGGTGTCTGCACCCGTGTGTACACCACGACGCCCAAGAAGCCCAACTCGGCTTTGCGCAAGGTTGCCAAGGTTCGTTTGACCAACGGTTTCGAGGTCATCTCGTACATCGGCGGCGAAGGCCACAACCTGCAGGAACACAGCGTGGTGCTCGTGCGCGGCGGCCGTGTCAAGGATTTGCCGGGTGTGCGTTACCACATCGTGCGCGGTTCGCTCGATTTGCAAGGCGTGAAAGACCGCAAGCAATCGCGTTCCAAGTACGGCGCGAAGAAGCCAAAGGCCAAATAAGCCATTCGCCTGTTCGCAGGTGATTCGAAATCGGTGTTGTCTCCCGCGTGGCGCGGTGATTCAACGTAGTGACCCGCTGTGGGTCGAGTAAGTAAAAACCAAAATGGTTTTTGCGGTGTCTGCCAAGACGCCAACTGAAGCAATCAAGAGGTGAAAAAATGCCACGTCGTCGCGAAGTCCCTAAACGTGAAATCCTGCCGGATCCCAAGTTCGGCAATGTCGAGCTGTCCAAATTCATGAACGTGATCATGGAAGGCGGCAAGAAAGCTGTTGCAGAGCGCATCATTTACGGTGCCCTCGAATTCATCGAGAAGAAGAACCCCGGCAAAGACCCGGTGGAAGCCTTCACCCTGGCCATCAACAACGTGAAGCCGATGGTCGAAGTCAAGTCCCGCCGCGTCGGTGGTGCCAACTACCAGGTGCCGGTTGAAGTGCGTCCTGTGCGCCGTCTGGCGCTGTCGATGCGCTGGCTGAAGGAAGCCGCCCGCAAGCGCGGCGAAAAGTCCATGTCCCTGCGTCTGGCCAACGAGTTGATGGAAGCCACCGAAGGTCGTGGCGGCGCGATGAAAAAGCGCGACGAAGTGCACCGCATGGCCGAAGCCAACAAGGCTTTCTCGCACTTCCGCTTCTAAGAAACGTCCTGCCCCAGGTCATTTGGCAGCAAGCCCGCACCACCCCTTGGCGGATGGCGGGCTTGTTGCTTTAACGAAAGAGAACTATGGCTCGCCATACCCCCATTGAGCGTTATCGCAACATTGGTATTTCCGCGCACATCGACGCCGGCAAGACCACCACCACCGAGCGCATTCTGTTTTACACCGGCGTGAACCACAAGATTGGTGAAGTGCACGACGGCGCGGCCACCATGGACTGGATGGAGCAAGAGCAAGAGCGTGGCATCACGATCACTTCGGCTGCCACCACCTGCTTCTGGAAGGGTATGGACACGTCCCTGCCTGAGCACCGCATCAACATCATCGACACCCCCGGCCACGTCGACTTCACGATTGAAGTCGAGCGTT
>Ga0307514_10000843_pt1 | contig 49503 bp, 32 predicted proteins | sample 16_EM_MG_FD_203088 | JGI IMG/M metagenome (GOLD analysis project Ga0307514, IMG submission 203088) | Populus trichocarpa ectomycorrhiza microbial communities from riparian zone in the Pacific Northwest, United States - 16_EM | ecosystem: Host-associated > Plants > Roots > Unclassified | place...
TTCTCAACAGGGCTCTCCTCCTTCAAGAATATACTGTAAAAAATCCAATCTTTGTATTTTTAACCTTATTGATCGATTTTCCAACCATTTTCTGAGCGCTTCTGCCTCCTGTTATTTTTTTTTTTTAACCTCCTTTGGCTATATACATATTTTTATATATATTTTGTGGGGACCCAAAAATGGGTTACAACACCCAACCTCCTCGTAACCATGATATTAAGTATTTCAGGTGCTTAGAGATCATGGTTATGATTTTGAAAGACCATAATGATATTGAATATGAAAGTGATAGATTTGAAGAGGATGGGATGCCACCATTTAAGTATTATAGTGATGGGGATGTAGAGTACTCGGTTGAGGGTGAATATTTGGATTAAGAAAGATTAAGAAATGGAACAACAAATGACGAACATCTTCCATACATGATGCTATATTTATAACAAGGTATATAGTATGATCATTGATGATGTTAATTATGATAATATTTCTAGTACTACTCTTGTTAGAAAATTAAGTATAAACATTGTTAAACATCATAAACCTTATATATTACAATGATTGAATGAATATGGTGATGTTAAGTACAAAGCAAGTCTTGGTATAGTTTTTTATTTGAAGGTATTCTATTGAAATGTTGTGTGATGTAGTTCCTATGCATGCAAGTTACTTGTTATTGGGCCGTCCATGACAATTCAATAGGAAAGCAATGCGTGATGGTTTTATGAATAAGTATTCTATTGTAAAAGATGGTAAAACTATCACACTTGTACCATTATCACCTACACAAGTTTATGAATATCAAATGAAATTAAAAAAGGAAAGTGAAGTTAAGGGGAAAGAAAATACAAGTGAGGAACATGGTGAGAGAAGACAATTAGATTTGGCCACTAATGAAACAAATATGAATTCGGTTAAGAGTGAAGGTAAAATAAGAGGAGAAAAGAAAGTAAGGGTGAGAGAGAGGATAGTGTGGAAAAATTAAAGAAACAACCAAATCTTTATGCAAGAGAGGGTGAGGTTAAAAATGTTTTTTATTTTAACAAATCAATAATTGTACTTGTATATAAATATATTTATTTAAACATTAATGAACTTGATCCTTGTATTCTTAGTGTGGCTATTTCTTTACTGTAGGAATTTGATAATGTGTTTCTGAAGATATTCCTAGTGATTTGTCATCGATAAGGGAAATCAAACATCAAGTTGATCTTGTACTCGAAGCTGTAGTTCCTAACAGACCAGCCTACCAAAGTAATCTCGAGGACACAAATGAACTTCAAGGGCATGTAGAGGAGTTGATGTTAAAGGGGTACGTACGAGAGAACATAAGTTAATGTGCTATTCCAGTATTACTTGTACCTAAAAAGGATGGAACTTTGAGGATGTATGTTGATTATTATGCTATCAATAATATGACGATAAAGAATAGATATCATATCACTAAGCTTGATTATATGTTAGATTAATTATATGGATCTTATGTATTTTTTAAAATTGATTTGAAAAGTGGATATCATCAAATTAGGATGAAAGAAGATGATGAATGAAAAACTGCATGTAAGGCTAAGTATGGTTTATATGAATGGTTAGTTATGTTTTTTGGACTTACTAATACACCTGGTACTTTTACGAGATTGATGAATCATGTATTATGTGCATTTATAGGAAAATTAATATTTGTGTATTTCGATGATATTCTAATCTATGAATAAAGTTTAAATAAGCATGTTGAACATTTATATAATGTACTTGATGTGTTGCGTAAAGAATCATTGTATGCTAATTTGAAGAAATGTACTTTTTGCATGGAGAAAATCATGTTTTGTTTTGTTATGTTGTTAGTGCATAAGGTATTGAGATGGATGAGAAAAATGTTAAGGTTATCTAAGAATGACCTACACCTAAATGGATCACCGAGGTAAAAAGCTTCTATGATTTGGCTAGTTTTTATAGGAATTTTGTCAAGGATTTTAATACTCTAGTCGCACATTTAATTAAGATTTTTAAAAAGTTAGTTGGTTTTAAATGAGGAATTGAATAAGATAATGCATTTAACTTATCGGGAAAAAAAATTGTTCAACACTTTATTAGCTTTACCTGACTTTACGAAAGTTTTTAAGATTGAATGTGATGTCTTAGGAATAGGTATTGAAGCTGTTTTAATACAGGATAAATTGTCTATTTCTTATTTTAACAAAAATCTTAATGTTGTAGCCTTAAACTACCATACTTATGATAAGGAGCTTTGCACTTTGGTGAGAACTTTAGAGATATAACAACATTACTTGTGGAAAAAAGAATTCGTGATTCATTCAGATCATTAATCATTGAAGCATTTGAAAGGATAAGGTAAGTTGAATCAGTGACATGCCAAGTGGGTGGAATTCATTCAAACATTTCAATGTATGATCAAATACAAGCAAGGTAATGAAAATATAGTGGATGATGTGCTGTCATGAATGCATGTTCTTCTATCTACTTTGAATGTTAAATTATTAGGATTTGAGTATGTGAATGATAGTGATTTTGCAAATGTAGTTCAAGCATGTGAAAATTCAGCTTTTTGAAAGTTCTATAGGCTTGACACGCAACGAAAGTTGCTTTTCCCTGGATGAACTTAAGAAACAAAGGAAATCCAAGAGGAAAGAGGTAGTTAACCTGTCAGATGAAGTAAATAAACCCGTCACTGAGGAAGAGACCAATGAGTTCCTGAAACTGATGAAACATAATGAATATAGTGTAGTTAAGCAATTTAAGAAAACTTTTGCAATAATATTATTGCTATCATTGATTTTGAGCTCTAATCCATATAGGAAAGCTCTACAAAATGTTCTAAACGAAGCTTATATGCCTCAAGATACTAATAAAGAAACCATAGAGCACCTGGTGGGCAAAATCTAAGCCTCAAATTATTTGTACTTCACCAAAGATGAATTGAACCTCGATGGTACTGGGTAAAACAAACCATTATACATCATAGTACGATGTAGAGATATCCTGATAGGCAAAGTATTGATCAACAATGGTTCAACATTGAATGTGCTAACAGGACACATGGGAGGGAGATGTTTGTCGATGAATCACACATAAAGCCAAGTACCATGATGGCAAGGTTGTATGATAACTCACTAAGGAAAATAATTGAGACCCTGGAAGTGGAGTTGTATATGGAGCCATAAATGTTCTTGGTGACACTACAAGTGATGATCATTCATCCTTCCTATAATATATTGTTACGAAGACCTTGGATCCACGTGGCTAGAGTGGTAGCTTCCTCGTTATATAAGTGCTTAAAATACATCATGAATGGAATACCGGTAACTGTTAAGGCTGAAGAAATAGTTTCTATGATAAGGAATGTGGTTGTACCATTCATTAAGGTATAAGACTATAGGGACGAGAATATTCACACTTTTGAAATCATGAATGTTGAGTAGGTTCTTAAGAACACGGTGTTGAGAAGGCCAAATATATCAGAAGTAAGGGTGTTCACGGTCCGGTTTTAACCTAAAAATTCAACCGAACCGGAAAATAATATTCCTTGTTAATATAACTCAAACCGAACCGAGAACTGGTTCAAACCGAACTAGTTTTATTTGGTTCGGGTCAATTTTTTAGCATTAAAAACCAGAAAAACAGTAAATCAATTAAATAAGCTTATTTTTGTTGCTGTCGTTGTTGTAAGTCGACAATGAAATAAACTGAGATCTTGGATTATTATCTCTAACATTAGATGATAGGATGAACCAAAATTCAGAGAAATATTAGATTTGCAAATGCACATCTTATTTGCTGTACACGCCAAACTCAAGCATGAAAAGAAAGTCGAGAAACATAAGAAGCTTAAAGCCCAAGATGCCGAAGAGAAGCGAGCTCTCGAGCTTGGTGAGGAGGTCAGGTCCCCAATTGAAATATCACATTGGGGTTTTTGTCCTTTTTAATCAGAATTGATTCGGTGTGGTGTGGTGTGGTGTGATTATTGTGCATCGTCCTCCAAAGAAGATTCCACGCACCATAAAAAATACTAAAGAGAATGACGAGACTGTATGCAAGCCTGACGACGAGGAGGTACTAACTCATAGCTCATGCTCTGCGATTGAATCAACTATTTCTACTCATGGCCAAAATAGAAAATGCTTCTTGTAGCTGATGTGTTAATTCTCTTGGTTTATAGCTATTCGCTAGCAATTGTGCTGGAAAGGGGGAAAGGGAGGGGGGCGGCTAGAAAGGGGGAAAGGGATAAAATGATTTATGGTTACGATCTTTAAGGATTTTTCTTTTATTCCTTTTTTTAAGTTATTTAGATTAAATCGGTTCATTTTGGTCTAGTTCAATCGACTTAAGCTTTTTAAAACCGGATCCGAACCGAACCGGGTGGTTTTTTTTATTTTTTAATTGGTTTATTTGGTTTTTTCTATCGGTTTGTTTTTTGGGTTAGTTTTTTCTCAGTTTTTTCGGTTTAATCGGTTGGTCGGTTTTTTTGAACACTCATAATCAGAAGCAACAAGAATGACAGTGAATTGCTTTCTAAAACATGGGATTCCCTTCCAATTTGATCTTGACACTGGAATGCAGAGCGAGTTTATTTAATGAAATTAAAATGTGTTAACCAGAGATTTGGGCTTGGATATAAGCCCAAGAAGGATGACTATAAGCGAATTTCTAGGATAAAAAAGGAAGCAATAATTGTGAAAATCGAAGGAAGAGAGCTAGAAGAAGAAGAGCTGACAATCCCATCACTCCAAACAACCTTCCTAGGACCTACTCAGATGATTAGTTCTCATGATGAAGGGTTGAAGATAGCTGACCTCTAAATCAACACTTTAGAATGCGAGAATAAAGAATAGGTTCAAGAGACGAATGTCAAAATAAGGGATGAGATGCTGCCTAATTTGTCTATTCACCACATCGTCAATGAAATTCTTGTAAAAGCCTTTATAAAGAAACTGGTCCATGGGGGAAGTGTACCGAAATTAGAAAATGGAGCATGTTCATGTGGTGTTCAAAAAGTAATTGTTCTTATTTGACCATGCTTACTAAGATGTTTTGTCTTGTTGTGCTTTAGTTTGTTACTTTGGTTTACCTTTTCTAATCTTGTTGGTAATCTGACTCATGATGCCATAAGATTCTCTTTGTCAATGAGCCTTTTATTTTAATGAGATCATGCATTTCATATGTTTAAAATGTGTCTTGTTTTCTTTTATCTTTCCATGCAAATACACACTTATATAAGTGCACCTTACGCTTTCAGGAATTTCAAAAGTGAATCTTCTGCCAATTTACAAACCCACTACACTAAGAATAATTTGTCAAACTTTGATAACCTAATTGTAATGGGTGATGAAGAATAGAAAGAGGAAGACCTAAAAGAGTTTACCAGGTTGGTTGAAAAATCTGAGAAATCTTAGAAACCTACCAAGAAAGAAATAGAAGTAATAAATTTAGGTATAAGACAAGATAAGAAATAATTAAAGATTGGTACTCTTATTATGACCGAGGAAAAGGATGGTTTAGTCTTCTTATTGCAAGAGTATGCAGACATCTTTGATTGGAATTATGTAGACATGTTTGGATTGGTTACTAACATCGTGTTGCATCGGATTCCCTTGATGGAAGGAAGTAAGCCAGATAAATAAAAGACAAGATGAATGTTCTTGGATATGCTACTCAAGGTAAAGACGAAAATCTAGAAACAGTGGGATGCGAGATTCTTAGACGTACTTTATTATCCTTAATGAGTGGCAATATAGTTGTAGTTACCAAGAAATATGGCAAGACCATAGTATGTTTAGATTATATAAATGTCTTAGTTGTCAATGTTACGAAAAGTGACACGTACTCATTCATGAATGGGTTTTCAAGGTACAATCAGATTAGAATGACTGAAAAAAAAAAGGGAAAAGAAATACCTATATCACACCTTGGGGAACCTTCTGCTACAAATTAGTGCCATCTGGATTGAAAAATACCAGGACCAGTTATCAAAGGGCAATGGTCCCCTTGTTTCATGATATGATGCATCGAGAAGTGGAGATATATGTGGATGACATACTTGCCAAATTAAAAAATGAAGAAGATCATGTGCAAGTATTTAGGAAGTTGTTTGAGAGGTTACACAAGTTTCAATTAAGGTTGAATCCCGCATAGTGTTTATTTAGGGTAAAAATGAGAAACTTATTTGGCTTCATAGTGAGCAGTCAAGAAACAAAAGTTGACCTAGACAAGGTAAAGGCAATATAGGAAATGCCAATGCTTAAAACAAAGAAAGAAGTAAGAAGTTTTCTTGGGCGTTTGAATAACGTAGCCTCATTCATATCCTAGCATACAGTGACTTGCGAGCTAATATTTTGATTAGTTAGAAAGAAAAATCATGGGGTGTGGGATAATGATTGCCAAGAAGCTTTTGACCAAATCAAGAGGTATTTACAGAACCCGCATCTGATAATACCCCCTATGCTAGGAAAACCTCTAATTTTGTACTTGACGGTGATAAAAACATCTATGGGATGCGTGTTAGGCTAGCATAACAAAACGAGGAGGAAAGAACAAGTCATCAGCTACTTGAGCAAAAATTTTAATGATTGTGAATCCTGGTATACTATCATAGAAAGGCTATGTTGTGCTTTGGTTTGGAGTGCAAAAAGGCTTAGGCAGTACATGTTGTGCTACATAACCTTGTTGATATCAAAACTGTATTCACTCAAATACATCTTTGAAAAACCCTTCTTGTCAAGCTAGATAACAAGATGACAAGTGTTATTAGTAGAATACGATATCGTCTACGTGATAACAAAGGCCGTAAAAAGGAGTGCAATTGCTACCTATTTAGCATTTAATGTTGTGGAAGACTATGTGCTACTGGATTTTGATCTTCTTGATAAGGATGTATTATCAATTGAGGATGATGATGAATTGAATGACTGATGGACCATGCATTTTCAAGGAGTAGTGAATGTATAAGGGAATGGGGCTGGAGTGGTGATGATTTCCCTAAAAAAGAAGCAGTTCTATGTTATGGTAGGGTTGTAGTTTGAATGCATCAATAACATTGCCAAATATAAAGTGTTTTTTTAGCCCTATCTCTTTCATGTAGTGCCTTTGTATAAACCTCTTAAACATTAACGTATAAGATTAAGTAATTAGAAGAGAATCATTGCAAAAAAAAAAAAAAACAAAGAACAAGAACAAGAAAACGCTAACTTGAAGTGTGAAAATACATAAGTGAATAAAGAGAGATTTGGGATCTAATATGGAAAAAACAAAGAGGAGGGGACTAGATTCTAAAGACATAAATAAGTCAGGGATGAAAACAAAAGAAGAAGAAGAAAAACCCATCAGCCTTTAAAGAAGAGATGGAGCTGACGACAAGAGGCAAATGAAGGGGACGAGGAAGAGTCACCCACTCTTCAACACTTTGTCTCAAGAACAAACAAGAAGAAAACACACACAATCAAACACATGAGAGAAAATAATAAGGTTGAGTGAAGATTTGGACACCAAAAGACTAAACAAAGTAAGGGACGGGGGAAAGAAGAGTTGGCAGCAACAAGAGGGAAAAAGGAAGAGAAGCCGAAACATTAAGGGAGAAAATGGTTTCAAGGAGCAGAAGACACAACTAGGACAAATATACAACCTTCCTAGAGCAATTACAAATGTTTTGGGTAAGTTATATGCCGAAAATAATAGCCCTTAAATTGAGTTCTTGAGGAATTTTCTAGATATGTTTAAAGTGGGGATGAAAAGTGGAAGAGAAATGGAGAAGAGCTTGATGATTTCCTTAACTAAATTAAAGAACAAAGAGACTAAGAAAAGGCTTACCTTCAGCCGAACATGAACAAGATAGGGGAATACATTTTTGAATACTAGTTGTGCATGCATATTGAAATAATAATTTAGAAAATCCCATAAGAAGTTATGATGTGTTGGAAAATTTAGACTCATGAACAAACCCTTGTTACATAAACTTTATGAAGCCTAACTTTGAATAAATTATATTTCCATGTGTGATTTATGTTGTGAAATGAATTGTGTAGGTATTAATGGTTAAAGAAAGAAAAGATATGCTTGAAAATGATGGTCTAAGTGCTGGACATTCAAACCAGAAATCTGGGTTATGTTGTTAGCTAGTTTGTGACTAGAAACTGACCTAGATAAAGGTATAATATGGAATATTATACTTTATAAAAGTTGTAGAATTAGGTGTTAAAGTTTAAATGGAACTAGAATCACCTAAATTGGAGTTGTAGAACTCTAGATATTATTAAAAAAATAAAGACAGGTCAAATTAGAAATTTCTGGACACCATATAAATCAGACATTGAACTGAGATTTTGGACTTATAGCCGAGGGGAATTGAGATAAATGTTCGCATGAAAGATGTGCACCATTTTGTTAACTTTAATAGGAGATAAGCCTTGTACTATTTGGAGTTGTGGAACTCTAGATATGGATAAAACACTAGACGAAGGTCAGGTTGTGCATTATGGGACAAACCCTTATATCATTCACATTTCGACAATTTAAGTGTATAAATGATAGAACTGGGTTGACCCTTTTCATCCCAAATGTGTAATCTTGTCTTATTGTACTACAAAAATAAACCCAAAGGGAATCGAGTTTTACAACTCTAGTGGGGGGAGAAACAGTAGGCAGTATTTTAGTGCACTTGCCATGAATTGTTTAAATATAATGAGTTTGAAATGAAATTAATAGAGTTGATTCTTACATAAAGAATGAGTATGTAAACTTGTTAAAGCATATGCTGATGGGAAAATATTTTTATGGTGCAAGAGGAACGCCAGGCACAGGGTCTTCCATCGGAGGAGCTCACACGATCGGAGAAGCCAGTAAGTGAAATCTCGCTTCAAATGAACTAAATTAAATTCTAAAACTTTGAATTCTTGAAGATTTGAAAGGTTATGAATAATATATGAATATAATATGGGTTTATGAGGAAATCAATTTGGGTTGCTTTCGCAATGAGCGATAACCAATGTTGGACTTGTTTCTGGGCATGCGGAAACCATTGGATTTGGATTGCTTTCGCAATGAGCGAAAGCCAATATTGGACTTGTTTTTGAAAATATGGAAACCATTGGATTTGGGTTGCTTCGCAATGAGCGAAAGCCAATGTTGGATTTGGTTCTGGGAATGCTAAAAGCATTGGATTTAGGTTGCTTTCTCAATGAGCGAAAGCCAATGTTGGATTTGTTTCTGAAGATACGGAAACCATTAGAATCGAAACTTGCTTTCGCATTGGACGAAAGCCAATGTCGAAATTAAACTTCAGAATTGTGAGAATATTGAAAATTGAATTGCTTTCGTTATGGATGAGAGCCAATGTTGGAATTGTTTTCCGAGGTCGAGGAAAAATGATGGATTTGATTTGCTTTCAAAATGGGTAGAAGCGAATGTTGGTATTGTTTTTGTAGTGTTGGAGAACGATGAATTTTGAGTTGTCTTCGATTTAAAATTATGAATTTGTATCTTGTGACTAAAAAATTGTGCTTTAGTGTATTTAGACATGTTACGTAGTTGTCACAAAGGAGGTGTCTATTATTCATGAGGAAATTCTATAATATATGATAAGAGAATGGGTACTCTCAATTTTGATATCCATAGAAGATAAAACTATTATTATAATATGAAATTCTTGCTTAATTAAATCTTATTGCAGGACCTTCACGTATTGATGGACCAAATAACTAGAAGGCAAAAGGGCTCCAAGACTTCAAGAATCTTTTGTTATGCATGTAATAGATCTTGTAATTTGAATCATTAACTCTCTTTTGCAACAATATTATTCACTTGAATTTTCCATGTAATGAAGTCCTTAAACATATGTTTTATGTAGAATGATAACTAAGTACTTTCAAAACAATTTCTATGCATGTTCTTTTTTTAAAACTAAACTGCTCTACTTGTAATTCTAGATACCTATACATGTATAGCTTAGGATAATCATATATGATTGTTTAATAATTATTCCTATGATCTAATGTATGTTTTGAAGTTATAATGTGAAGAATGTGTGTGACCTAAATACCGAAAGATGAATGGACCGTGTGATGTTGAAATATTTTTTAGTAAAGAAATTGAAATTAATAACCTATGTGGTTATAGAAGCCTTGAAAGATAGGTAGTTGTCGATAACTCGGTATGCTTAACTATAGGGGAAACTCTGCCAAGATTTTAGTAGAAATTTTGTTAACCACAAAATGAATTTAGAAATCAAAAAATAAAAATTACCATGCTATTTTCTATGTCGATTATTAAGTATGTTATGTTATCTCGTTACCTTGGATGTTACACTTTGCAACTGTTTCCTTCTAAGTGTACCGTAGAGCCTTTTCCTTTGAGCCCTCGCCTTCTATATAATATGTCTTTGAGCCATGTCTCTTTCACATAGTATCTTTGGCACTATTTCCTTCTAAGAGCGCATTTGAGCCCTTACGTTCCAAATAGTGCGCCTTTGATCCCTATCTTTTTTATATAGTGCTTTTGGCATTGTTTCCTTATGAGTGCACATTTGATCCCTCAATTTCTAAATAGCACGTCTTTGAGCCCTATCTTTTCTCTCTCGAGTACGCCTTTAAGCTCTCATCATCCTGATAGTGCGCCTTTGAGCACTATATGTTTTACATAGTGTTTTTGGTAGTATTTTTTTTGAATGCATCTTTAAGCCCTCACCTTTTAGATAACGCGCTTTTGAGCCTTATCGTTTCTCTCTCGGGTGTGCTTTTAAGTCGTCACCATCCAAATAGCGCACCTTTGAGCCTTATATCTTTTAAATAGTGTTTTTGTAACTTTTTTTCTTCTGCGTGCGCCTTTAAGCCCTCATCGTCAAGATATTGCATATTTGAGCCCTATCTCTTTTCAATAGTGTTTTTGGAACTACTTTCTTATGAGTGCACCTTTGAGACCTCGCCTTTTAGATAAATCACCTTTGAGCCCTATCTTTTTTCTCCCGAGGATGCCATTGAGCCCTCACCATCTAGATAGAGCATATTTGTACCCTATCTCTTTTACATAGTGCTTTTGGCACTATTTTCTTTTAAGTGGGCTTTTAACCCCTCGTTTCTAATATTTTTGTTAGATTTGTCATTCTTAGAGATATCTTTGAATATCCCATCATTTTGAAAAGGATTAACTACTTCTTGATTTGGTAAATCCATGTCTTTTTTTTTCTTTGCAAGCTTACTAACTAAAGTCTTTTACAATACTTTCTGTCATATGCATTGTGAACATGACACAACTTTCATAACCCAATTTTGGATTTCCTTTAAAATCATCGTTTTCCTTTTAAAAAATAAAAATGAAAAGATAAAGGAGCAATAACTTGATTGGAAAAGATAGGCTAAAGAGTAATTTAAGTGCACAATTAAAAGCTCAATTGCACCCTTAAAGGATATGAATGTGAGGAAAAATACAGATTCAAAGTTAACCTTGAGTGAATATGAGTTGAATTTACCTAAAAATTAAGTCTTAATACTTAATTGGACTTTTAATAGGTTAATTCAATTCAATCATGGGCCCAATTAAAGATCTAATTAATTTTAAGAATTAATTTAGGTTGAATTAAAAGAATTAATTATGTGAATGACTTAATTAGACTTTTAATGGGTCAAATTAATTTTATTAAGGAATTAATTGGTAAAAAAATTAAATTTGGAAGTCTAATTTGGGCTTAATTGAGAAGATTACAATTTTAGAGGATCAAATTTAATTTTTACAAACTCAATTGGATGAAATCAGTGTTAAAATTACAAGAAATTCGAGTTTGAGGGTCAACTAAATGTTAAATTAAAAAAATTCAATACCAAAGACCTTTTTGCAAAAGGCACGTGAATTCGGGGACCAAATTTAGGTAAAATAAGGGTGAAATTGAAGAAATTAGAAGTTTGAAGAATAATTGAGGATGAAATTGAAAATATTCGAGACTAAGGACCAATTTAAAACACATGCTAAAATCAGGGGGGTCTTTTCAAAATCTTGCAGGGGCAAAATTGAATTAATTCTTGAAATCAGAATTCAATTGAGGATCGAATTGAACAAATTCAAAGATTAAGACTTACAATCAAAAGAGGTATTTATGACCTAATTTAGTTTAGGATGGCCAAAATGATGTCGTTTTACTTAAATGAAACAGTGCACCAAAACGACGTCGTTTTGGTCAATGCCCAGTCAAAAAAATTATAAAGCCAAACGACGCGTTGTTTGATATTGTTCACTTTCTTCCTTGCTCCTCTCGTGAGAGAGCTGATGGGGTTCTCTTTTTACAAAGCCATTAAATGCTCTTTGATGTACTATGTTGGGTGGTCGCCTCTGTAGCAGTTGCAACACTGGTCTAAAGTTGCTACATCGACCAACCTTTAACAACCTGGTTTGACAGTACTAAGTTGTTAGCTTATTATCAAGGGATGAGATCAATCATAGAGGGTAAAAGGGTTAGGATCTAAGGTTGGAAAGGAACCCATACACCCATTTAACCTCGTATAAATAAGAGCCCTAATGACTCAAGGGAAATAGAGGAGGAAAAAGAGAGGAAGAAAGAAGAAGAAAGTAAACACCTCCCTTAGCAATCACACCATTACTTTTTTTCCCTTCTCGGCAGCTTTCATGATTACTACCTTAACAAACACCACCATAGTACTACCTTAAACACCTCTCTTAACAAGTAGTAGTTTTGGTAACAGTGACGAACCCAAACCAAGAGCTTCAATCAATCACACCATTACTTTTTTTCCCTTCTCGGCAGCTTCTTCACCTGGTCTCCAGCCTCCACCATGGACCACCACACCATAAAGGTAGCACCACCAGCCAACAAATACCTCCCTCAAGCCAAGTAAACTTCTTCTCTTCTTAACATCTCACATTAATTTTTTATGGTATAACAACTGGATTTTTCTTCTTTTCTTTGCCAAAAAAAAAAGAGTTTTGGGATATGTTATTTTTGTTGGAGGTTAGGTTTATATATATATATATATATAAAGAACTTTTAGGTCGTCTATTGACCTAACAAATTTGGTTGGGCTAGGCCTGAGCCCAACTTGTACGCGTGAGCTAAGCATAACCCGGACTTAAAAGCATGTTTGGCACACCCCATTTTTGCCAAAAAAAACATTATTGTTCTTGATCCTTAAGTCATGTTTGCAAAACATGGGCTTAAAGCATTTTTCATGTCTCTAGTTTTAGGATAAGGACGTGGTTTGCAAACATGCCCTACTACCTCACCTTTTAGCCCTAGTATGTCCCTATTTTAATGTCTAGCCAAACAAACCCTAAAAAATTTCAAGAAATTCTCAAAAAATTTAGGGACTATTTTATAATTATTTGTGGATCCCTCACATTGTTTTTCTAATAATTTTATCTAATATCAGGTTGTAGTCTTACACTATAAGATACTAACCTGATATTAAAAATACCTGGTTTTTCTTTTAAATTTCAAAAAAATAAAAAACAATCTTCATTTCAAAAACACAAAAAAATATGTTTTATTTGCGTACATATGACCAAATTCTAAAAGTTTTTCATGCATATTTTTATTAAAAAAAATTGCATTTTTATCATTTTTTTTAAAAAAGTATTGTAACCAGTTTATGATTATTCATTAGAATTTTGCCAATTTCAAAAATATCATAAAAATTTATTTTTTAATTGATATTTGGGGTATGAAATTTACAACATAATGCATACTCCTAGTGATGCGATCCAAGCACCAAATGATCTATTGGAGGTTCCAGTTGGTCCAGTTACAAGGCTTAGAACTAAGAGGTTCAAAGAGGCTTTCAATGGACTTCTTTGAGATACGTTGGCTAAGGTGGGCTTCAAGAGGATATTAAATAATGAGCAGCGAGCCATGATTAATCTTATTCATGTTCAAGAGGGGTTGTTGGTGGAACCAAGACCATTACACAAGGATTGGGAGAAGAAGACTAGATTCGGTCAGTTTGACCTTTAGCTACCTTTTTTATCATAACTAGAGCTACATGTTGCATTTTAATGTGATTCTAGTTGGGCTGGAAACTAGACTTCCATACCTTCCCAACGGTACATGTCACACCTAGTAATTCTTTAAGATGAGAGAGAACCATCCGTTTGAAGTTGAGTTTCATTGCTGCCAGACAGAATGCAGAAATAACTGAACTTGTCTTATTAAATTAGTTGGGCTATTAAACTTTCCTTTTTTTGTGAGGAAACACTTGTTTGGGTTTCAGAATTGTTTATTTTATTTATTTTAATTAGTTTGGGCTAGTTTTAGCTTGGATTGATTAATATTTAAATTGGGTTTATATGTGACCCATTAGGGAAACTAGGGTTTTTGGCTTGGGGTATAAATAATCTTGAGAATAATTTTCAGCATACTTTTTTGTGGCTAATAATATTTTGATTTTTGCTGACCTTTGGTTGTTAATCTTGGTTCTTGATTGAACTTTCAACTCTTCAAAGAATTGACCAATCTTTGTTATGAATTTATACTCCTTTTGCTCGTCTCAAGGTGTAGGCGTTGTGATTGGGTTGGTTTATAGTCTTGGAGTAGGTCTTCCATTGTGATAAGATCATCTTATTTTCAGCAAACTTGGATTAGATAGATCTTGGGTTCGCGAATTCCATTCAACTTCACTAGGGTTCGCATCAGTTGGTATCAAAGCAGATCTAATCACATGTTATATCCTTCAATATGTGTCTTCTATTTCTTGATTTATCTTGATTAGTTGCGACCACATATACTAAAAACAATTAGGGTTCTTGCATTCTCTTTAATTGTTGAACATAAAATCATAAGGTAGTGTTCTTGTAAAATTCTCGTTCTTGTTCCAATATATATGTAAACACCAAAAAAAGAAAAGAAGTAAAGCCAAAATGACTCCACCATCGCTGTCGATTTCAGAAATTAGCAGCGGCACAGTTGGCTGTCGATTTCTGAATTGGTAGGGATGCAGTTTTGCTGCCGATTTCTGAATTGGAGCGACACAGTCATTGGCTGTCTATTTTTAAATCAGCAGCAACACAGTTTGACTACCGATTTATGAATCGGCAATGGCGTAGTTATCGCCGCTAATTGCTGAATCGGCAACGACACAATTTGTGGCTGCCAATTTCTAAATCGGCATTGACACTGTAAAACCTAACAAAAAATTAGTGTTGGACCTGCCTATCCTAGAGGAGAATGGGAATGGAAACCAACTCAAGGATAACCCAAAATGGGGATAAGGACAGCCTTGGTCCAACGTCCAAACACCCCATTTTGCATTTAAGAGGGGTATAAATGCAGCAAGGAGAGAGTAAGGGGCACTCTTCCCCAAACGAGCTGCATGCTCTTGTCCCCTTCCCTCTTCCCAAAATGAGCTGTTTGCTCTTGTTCTTTCCTCCTTCCTAAAGAGAGCTCAACAACTTTACTGTATGTGCTAACAACATGCCCTTTCTTCTCTTCCCTTTTCCAAAGAAAAAACTTGACCAAACCCCAACTGCATGTGCCCTTCTTAGGCATGAGAGAGAAGGGAGAGGGGGAGGGAAGGTTAAACAGCCGAAATCATGGAAAAAGAGGGAGCTTATGGCCGGCTGGAAACAACCAGCAGAGGAAGGAGAGCAGATAACCGGGACTTGAGGGAAGAACCATACCATCAAGACCTGCTAAAAAATGTCTAAAAACATGAGGTAAGACCAATATCCTTCTCTTGGCTAGCTATTAGCCCAGATTTCAAACAAAAAAAAGGAAGAAAACTCGAAAATGGAAGGGGTGGTGTTCTTGCACCTTAACTCAAGGAATCTTGACTAAATGGATAGACCTATGTAGAACAAAAGATGAATGAACACATGTATAGACCCTTACTTAAGAAACATGAACAATTTTGAATGTATGAACCTAAGGGAGGGTCGACCATGGTGAGGGCTGGATAGAATATGTATTAAAGTGACAAAATGCATGGATGATGATCTCGTGAGACTTCTAAGAACATTTTTGAGTTAAAAACATAATCATACTTGTGTTGATGATGTAAATTCTGTATATTTGATTGATGAAATTATATGGAAAGGTGGTGGAATGATGTTAAGGGCAAATTATGTTATTAATGAACCTTGAAAGCATGCTGCAGCTGAAACAGGAACCACACCATATAACGCTTCGGTTTTGTTTCATTAATGAACAAACATGTGTAATTGTGAATCAAGAGGATAAATTGTGAATTGTGATTGTGATTATACTTGTGAGAAATATGATGATTTGCATGTGTAGCTAAGTGTGTTGGGCAGCAATGTCCAGCCATAAGAATTGAGGGAACAATGAGAGATTTATCTGTGACGAACACCTTAAATGAATTAAGTCCGTGACCGGAAATGAACACTTGTGAGTTATGAAATTGCTAATGGTGGTGTTGATGTGTTACCATAATGTAATTGAAAACATGGAATGAATGAATTCAGAAAACCTTGCTAAATGAACTTGTGTTGTCCGTAGTGAACTAGTGTTCGCTGCCGCAAACTGTGTTGTCTGCAACAAATCAGCATTCACTGCCAAAGTTATGTTGTCTGCAGCGAACTAGTGTTTGTTGTCGAAAGTGTGTTGTCAGCAACGAATCAACGTTCACTGCCGAAATTATGCTATCAACAGCGAACTAGTGTTCGCTGCCAAAATTGTGTTGTCTACAGCGAACTCATGTTCGCTGTCGAAAGTGCATTATCTGCAGGGAATCAACGTTCGCTGCCAAAATTGTGTTGTCAGCGGCGAACTAGTGTTCGCTGCCGAAATTGTGTTGTCTATAGCGAACTCGTGTTCGCTGCCGAAAGTGTGTTGTCTGCAACGAATCAACGTTCGCTGCCGAAGTTCTGTTGTTTGCAGTGAAATAGTATTTATGCAAGGAAATTGTGTTGTCTTCAGCGAATCAGCTTTCGCTGCCAAAATTGAGTTGTTTGCAGCGAATGAGCATTCGTTGCCGAAAGTGTGTTTGTTGAAATGAATTAGCATTCGCTGTTGAAAGTGTGTTTGCTGCTGAATTAGGTAGTCTGCAGCGAAACAGTTGTCTCCGCCGAATTATGTGGCCTACAAGAAACAGTTTTCGCTGTCGAATTGGGTGGCCTGCAGCGAAACAGTTTTCGCTGTTGAATTGTGTGGCTAGCAATGAATCAGTTCCACTGTCGATTTCTTAGAATAGATCCCCCGGGTAGAAATGACTTAAGTGCTTGTAACAATTTCATTTTATGATGGTGTAAAATGTGGAACACTTGAATGTGAACATATGGACTCTTAAAATAAGTATGGTGATGAATGTGATGTAAGGATGCAAATGTACTGATTTGTGGACATTGATGTCTTAGGTGGTGTGGCCGAGATCAAACCATCATCAGGATAAGGACAATCCGCAGGTGGAGCAGGTGGGTGGTTCCCGCCTTTTTTTTGTATGATGTTTATGTTTTGAAATGATTTACTTATGATGATCTATTATTAAATCCTTGTTGAATGATGAAACGATGATGAAGTGTTTGATTAAATTCTAGATGATTGTTGAAATGACTATGAAATGTTGATCGAGTTCTTGATGAATGTTGAAATAATGACGAAAATGTTAATGTTCTGAAATGACCTATTTGAAGTGGATATATTATCGTGTTGCGATGAATATTAAACCGACTATAAGATGTTGATTGGGCTATTATGAATTAGGGCTGCTGACGAATGGTTGTATAAGTATTACGAAGGACCTACTGTTGTATTTTATTGAGTGTAAATGTGACGAATGGTTGTATGAGTATTTTGAAGGATCTATTGTTGTAGTTATTGAAAGTAATTGTGACGAATAGTTGTATGAGTATCGAAGAATCTACTGTTGTATTTTATGGAATGTAATTATGATGATTAGTTGTATGAGTATTACGAAGGACCTACTATTGCATTTTATTGAGTGTAAATGTAACAAATAGTTGTATGACTATTTTGAAGGATCTACTCTTGTAGTTATTGAAAGTAATTATGATGAATCATTGTATGAGTATTACGAAGAATCTACTATTGTATTTTATGGAATGTAATTGTGATGAATGGTTGTATGAGTATTACGAGGGCTCTACTGTTGTATTTTATTGAATGTAATTGTGATGAATTTTTGTATAGGTATTACGAGGGATCTATTGTTGTATTGTATTGAACATTATCCATCATGAATGGTTGGATGAGAAATATGAAGGGTTTATTGTTGTGTTATACTAAATGTTAAACTGTTATGGAATGTTTGTTGGTGTATTACTAAGGATATAATATCTTGTTATAGTGATTACATTAACTGCCTCTGTAATGTTTGATGGGTTAATGATTAGCTTTGGCTAATGGCATCCTAAGTGGATGACCGGGATTGAAAAATGATTAGCTTCGGCTAATGGCATCCTAATTGGATGACCGCGACTGACAAATGATTAGCTTCGGCTAATAGCATCCTAAGTGGATGACTGGGATGGATAAATGATTATCTTCGGCTAATGGTATCCTAAGTGGATAACCGAGATTGATAAATAATTAGCTTCGGCTTATGACATCCTAAGTGGATGACCGGGACTGACAAATTATTAGCTTCACCTAATGGCATCCTAAGTGGATGACCGGGACTGAAAAATGATTAGCTTCGGCTAATGACATCTTAAATGGATGACTATGATGACCAAATGATTAGCTTCAGCTAATGACATCCTAAATGGATGATCGAGATTGATAAATAATTAGCTTCGGCAAATGACATCTTAAATGGATGACCTGGATGAACAAATGATTAACTTTGGCTAATGGCATCCTTAGTGGATGACTGGGACTGGAAAATGATTAGCTTCAGTTAATGGCATCCTAAGTGGATGACTGGGACTACCAAATGATTAGCTTCGGCTAATGGCATCTTAAGTGGATAACCGGGATGAACAAATGATTAGCTTCGGCTAATGCCATCCTAAGAGGACTGCCGAATTTGGGAGTTATGAGTTCGTTTCAAGAGTTGATGCGTTCATTGGGTACTATGTTTTGTATATACCAAGTATATGAATGAACTACGATTGTTATGCTTTAAATAGAGAATAACATTAGTTCGGTTAACGGTATTCGAGATGGCAGATCGGGTCTGAGTATTGTAATTAGCCTCGGTAATTGATGAATTATTAAGGGTGGTATTTACATAAGTGAGGAGAAATGAAAGAATTATGTTCTTTTGATGCGTTCATTACGTATGTGGTATTCTTCTTATGAGGATGTCATGTTGTTAAATTACATAAGGTCAGGATAACGAAAGTACTAGTTGTGTAACTTGTTGTTCGGCACTCTCAAATGAACTCGTGATGATACCGAGACTAGAACAAGAATGTGAACTTATGAGTATGTCAATATGATATAATGTAAACCTACGAGTATGAAAATAAAATATTATGGGCATGTGTATTAAGAATATGTTTCATGGGAATGTTGATTTACGTTATCCTACGTGGATTGTGCCTTGTTAATGAATGAAATGCAATTATAAATTTGCAGAATGATATGGTGAAAAACATCCAGAACCAGGCGATTAAAAAAATAAAAATTCCATCAATTTTGGCTCTAAAAAAGTCGGGTCATTACAATATACATAAAAAAAGTGTGTTTTTGAAAAAAAAAATTCTTGATTGTCGAATTGGTATAAAAAAAGGGTTTGATCTTGAAAATTTTGATTGTTGCCGCAAAAACAAAAGAAGAAGAAAATCAACATTTTGGTGTTTGGCCGAGAGCTAGGGAAATAAAATTGGTCATTGGTTATGTTGCTCTTTATCTCTTTTTTTTTCAGATTATATCATTGTTTGATTTAATTTTCAGTTTGGATAGTAAATCTCTTTAGTATTATTGCTTCCATTTAGTTTATTTCATGTTTTGAAATTGTCATATTACTCGCACAAATTTGCATTGCTACTCGTGAATTTGTCATCGTAGTTTTGTTTTATTAGTTTCATAAATTTCTTACTTCTTGAGTCTATATCAAATTTATAAATTCACTATGTAATTGGTTATTTTTCTGAATTGTTGCTAAGTGATTTCAAGAACTAAAGAAAGGTAATTTGAGTGGAAAAAGGCGTAGGGAGCACATTAGAAGCCATGAAGGAGGAGAGTGTTGCTGGAAACTTACAGATGAAGCCGAAGATGATCTTAAACGTGGTAGTGGGTTCCGTAGATATAAGGGAGAGAGGTATGAGAATTGGCCAAGGAGGGGACGTATTCGGCCACATAGGAATTTTGAATATAGAGGGGATTTTGATGATTTGGGTGAAGTAAACCGAAATTTGGGTAGTATTAAGTTAAAAATCCCAGCCTTTAAGGGAAAAACTGATCTGGAAGCTTACTTAGATTGAGAAAAAATGGTGGAGATCATTTTTGACATCCATAGGTTCTCTGAAGAAAAAAAAAGTTAATTTAGTTGTAGGGGAGTTTACTGATTATGTCATGGTTTGGTGGGAGAGATTGGTGGTAGAAAGAAGAAGGAATAGAGAAAGACCAGTAGTTAGCACGTGGCAGGAGTTGAAAACAATAATGAAGAAGAGGTACGTTCCTAAACACTATTATAGGGAGTTGTTTAATCGTTTAAAAATGATTACACAGGGTAATAAGACTGTGGAGGAGTATCAGAAAGAATTAGAGGTGGTTATGATTATAACTAATGTTAATAAAGATGAGGAAGTTACTATGTCTAGGTTTTTGAATGGCTTGAATAGAGACATAGCTAATGTTGTGGAGTTGCAATCTTATGTTGAATTGAAAGAGTTAGTGCATTTGGCCATTAAGGTTGAAGGGTAGTTGAAAAGGAAGGGTAGTACACGATTTGGAGCTTATTTGGGGTCTTCTTCGGGTTTGAAGATGAATTATAGAAGAGAGGGTAGTGCGTCATCGAAGCCTTTGATGACTTCTAAAGTTGCCGAACCTACCTCCATGAAGAATCAGGTTTTGACCAGTGATCAAAAACTTAAGGGAGAAGTCCAACCGAAGCGTAATCGTGATATAAAGTGTTTCAAGTGTCAAGGATTTGGACACTATGCATCAAAGTGTGCAAATCGCCGAGTTATGATTCTAAGGGATGATGGAGAGATTGTGTCCACTAGTGAGGAGTCTGATTGTGATGAGATGCCACTTGAGGATGGTGGTGATTTAGAGTATGCTGTTGGTGATGAAGTTTTAGTAATTAGAAGGTTGCTCAGTTTTCAGACTAAGGAGGATGATGTAGAGCAAAAAAAGGAGAACATCTTCCATACTAGATGTGTAATCAATGATAAGGTATCTAGTATGATCATTGATAGTGGTAGTTGTACTAATATTGTTAGTGTTACTTTGGTTAGAAAGTTGGGATTGAATACCATAAAGCATGAGAGACCTTATTAGCTTCAATGGTTGAATGAATGTGGTGTTGTTAAGGTAAATAGACAGGTGATGATTTTTTTTTTCAGTAGGCAAGTATAAGAATGAAGTGTTATGTGATGTTGTGCCTATGCATGCCACTCATCTGTTACTGGGAGGCCTTGGTAATTTGATAGAAAAACCAAGCATGAGGGGTTTAAGAACAAGTATTCATTGAAGAAAGATATAGAATTTATACACTTTCCCCACTAATACCAAAGTAAGTGTACGAACATCAAATTCAGTTGAAGAAAAGCTATGAGGAGGAGCACTCAGATTCGGCCAAAATGAAAGAACAAACCGAACAACATGGTGAGAATATGAGGAAGATTGAAAATAAAGTGAGCCATGAGTTGAAAATAAAAAGGGATGAAGTTTTAGCCCTTGAAAAATTAGAGGAGGGTCACGGTAAAAAACAAATAAAAGGGAGGCTGAGAGTGGAGAGAAGAAAGAAAGGGTGAGAAAAGAAGAGTGTGTAGAAAAAGTAGGGAAAAACCTTAATTGCTTTGCAAAATCTACTGATCTTAAACATGCTTATCTTTCTGAATTGCCTATGATTTTACTTATGTATAAGGAGGCATACTTAACTCTGATAATTTGGATTCCTGTGTTCCTAATGTTGTTAGAGTTCTTTTACAAGAATTTAAAGATGTCTTTCCATAAGAGATTCCTAGTGACTTGCCGCCAATTAGAGGAATTGAACATCAGATCGACTTTGTTCCAGGAGCATTTAGAAGCAATCCCGAAGAGTCTAAGGAACTCCAACGGCAAGTGGAGGAGTTGATGTCGAAAGGATACATTTGTGAGAACATGATTCCTAGTGCAGTTCATATGCTTCTTGTTCCAAAGAAAGACAAGACTTGGCGAATGTGTGTCAATTGCAGGGCTATCAATAACATCACTATAAAATATCGACATCATATTCCCATATTAGATGATATGTCGGATGAATTGCATGGTTCTAAAATGTTTTCGAAAATTTATTTCAAAGTGGTTATCATCAAATTAGGATGAAAGAAGGGGATGAATGGAAAATTGCTTTTAAAACTAAATATGGTTTGTATGAGTGGTTGGTTATGCCTTTTGGACTTACTAATACACCTATTACTTTTATGAGATTGATGAATCATATTTTGTAGGCTTTCATTGGTAAGTTTGTAGCTGTCTATTTTGATGATATTTTGATTTATAGTGAAGAGATTGATGAGCATATGGATCATTTGAGACAAGTTCTTGATGTGCTTAGAAAAGAGTCTTTATATGCTAATTTGAAAAGGTGTGACTTTTGCATGGATATAATTATTTTTCTTGGATATGTTGTTAGTGCAAAAGGTATAAAGATGAATGAGGCTAAGGTTAAGGTTATTCAAGAATGGCCTACACCAAAATCAATAACAGAAGTTAGAAGTTTTCACACTTTGGCTAGTTTCTATAGGAGGTTTGTTAAAGACTTTAGTATGGTAGCCTCTCCATTGACTAAAATCATTAAGAAATCCATAGGGTTCAAGTGGGGTAAAGAACAAGAAAATGCTTTTAGCTTGTTAAAATCAAAGTTAATTTCGGCACCATTACTATCTTTACCTGATTTTAATAATGCTTTTGAGATTAAATGTGATGCTTTAGGAATAGGTATTGGAGCTGTTCTAATGCAAGAGAAACATCTTATTGCTTATTTTAGTGAGAAACTCAATGGTACAGCTCTTAACTATCCCACTTCTGATAAAGAGTTGCATTAGTGAGAGCATTAGAAACTTGACATCATTATCTATGGCCTTGAGAGTTTGTTATACGTACCGATCACCAATCATTAAAACATTTGAAGGTTCAATGTAAGATAAATAGGTGACATGCTTAGTGATTGAGTTTATTGAAACTTTCCTATATGTGATTAAGTACAAGTAAGGTTAGGAAAATATGGTTGCAGATGCTTTGTCGCGAAGGTATGTTCTTCTTAATACTCTGAATACTAAATTATTAGGATTTGAGTATATTAAAGAATTGTATCTTGATGATAATGATTTTGGTTCTATATATGATGAGTGCAAAGTTTCGGCCAAGGATAGGTTTTTAGGCATGATGGATTTTTGTTTAAGGAAAATAAATTGTGTGTGCCTAATTGTTCTTTGCGTGAATTGCTTGTAAGAGAAGCTCATGAGGATGGTTTAATGGGGCATTTTGGAATTGCAAAGACTTTGGATGTTTTACATGAACACTTTTATTAGCCTAACATGAAAAGAGATGTGCAAGGAATTTGTGATAGGTGCATAACATGTAAACAAGTTAAGTCTAGAGTAATGCCTTATGGGTTACACATACTTTTACTTGTTCCTAAGGAACCTTGGGTTGATGTTTCTATGGATTTTATTTTGGGTCTACCTAGGTCTAGGAAAGGAAGAGACAATATTTGTTGTTGTGGATAGATTTTATAAGATGACACATTTTATTGCTTGCCATAAAACTGATGATGCAACAAATATAGCTGACCTATTCTTTAAAGAGGTCATTCGACTACATGGTGTTCCTAGGAGCATTGTGTCAGATCAAGATGTTAAGTTTTTAAGTTACTTCTGGAAGGTTTTGTAGGGTAAGTTAGGGACTAAGCTTTTATATTCTACTACTTGTCATCCACAAATAGATGGCCAAACTGAAGTTGTTAACCAAACTTTAACTCAGTTGTTAAGGGCTATCATTCAAAAGAATCTTAAAAATTAGAAAGATTGTTTGTCATTTATTGAATTTTCATATAATCATAGTGTGTATTCTACTGCTAATTATTCACTATATGAGATTGTTTATGGTTTTAATCCTTTGACACCATTAGATTTGATTCATTTACTTGTGGATGAAAGGGTTAGTCTTGATGGTACTAAAAAAGCACAGGTGGTGGAGGATTTACATGCAAAGATTCGGCAACAAATAGAGAAAAAAATAAACAATATGCACACAAGGCTAATAGAGGACGCAAATTGGTGAGGTTTAAACCAGATTATTGGGTTTGGGTATATATGAGGAAGGAAAGGTTCCTTAAACAAAGGAGATCAAAGTTGATGCCTTGATGAGATGGTTCTTTTCAAATCATAGAAATGATTAATGATAATGCCTACAAAGTAGATCTACCAAGTGAGTATAATGTTAGTGTTACATTCAATGTTACTGATCTTTCTTTGTTTGATGTAGGTGATGATTCGAGGTTGAATCTTTTTTAGGAGAGAGGGGATGATGCGATCCAAGCACTAAAGGATCTATTGGAGGTTCTGGTTGGTCTAGTTACAAGGTTTAGAGCTAAGAGGTTCAAAGAGGCTTTTAATGGACTTCTTCAAGATACGTGGGCTAAGGTGGGCTTCAAGAGGGTATTAAATAATTAGGAGCGAGCCATGATTAATCTTATTCATGTTTAAGAGGGGTTTGTTGGTGGAACCAAGACCATTATACAAGGACTGGGAGAAGAAGACTAGATTCAGTTAGTTTGACCTTTTGCTACCCTTTTTTTTTATCATAACTAGAGCTACATGTTTCATTTTAATGTGATTCCAGTTGGGTTGGAACTAGACTTCCATACCTTTCCAACGGTATATGTCACGCCTTCTAATTCTTTAAGACGAGAGAGAACCATTCGTTTGAAGTTAGGTTTTACTGCTGCCAGACAGAATGCGGAAATAACTGAACTTGTCTTATTAAATTAGTTGGGCTATTGAACTTTCTTTATTTTGTGAGGAAACACTTGTTTGAGTTTCAGATTTGTTTATTTTATTTATTTTAATTAGTTTGGGTTAGTTTTAGTTTGTGTTGATTATTATTTAAATTGGGTTTATATGTGACCCATTAGAGAAATTAGGGTTTTTGGCTTGGAGTATAAATGCTCTTGAGAATAATTTTCAACATACTTTTTTTTTCTAAAATATTCTGATTTTTGCCGACCTTTGGTTGTCGATCTTGGTTCTTGATTGAACTTTCAACTCTTCAAAGAATTTACCAATCTTTGTTGTGAATTTATACTTCTTTTGCTCGTCTCCAAGTGTAGGTGTTGTGATTGGGTTGGTTTATAGCCTTGTTGCTTTGGAGCAGGTCTTCCATTGTGATAAGCTCATCCTATTTTCAGCAAACTTGGATTAGATAGATCTTGAGTTCGCAAATTTCATTCAATTCCGCTAGGGTTCGCATCACCTAGTATCAAATTAAATGAATTAATATCAATAAATATTAGGAATTAGTTGTCGACTTTATTATTTAAGGGTATAAAACTACACAATAAAGTATATCCCTCATATATTAAAGATACAAAATAGAAAATAAATGTGATACTAAAATTTAGACCCTAGAACGATTAGGATTTAGACTGATAAGGTAGAAACTTCCTCGCAAAGGGAGATCTACCTTGAACCATAGATTGACCAACGAATAGAAATATGGCCTAGAAAAATAATTAATCTACAATACAACTTACCATAAATAGGATGAACTGGGGGTGATGCGTCTTTCACATGCACAACTAGTATCCTTACCTAGACTCTCGCGAACCATTAGGTTTTCTAGTGACCATAATACTAGGTGGCGACTCCTTCAAAATTATAATTTTATGATTAATCCTAAAACCCTCCAATCTAGGAGGAAAACCCATCATTCGACGTCATGCATGCCACGACATATTTGATTCATTTACCTGTTGATGAAATGGTTACTCTTGATGGAAATAGAAAAGCACATATGGTAAAGGCTCACCAAAAAGGTGTATGACAACATATAGAGAAGAAGAAGAAGAACCACTATGCATTCAAGGCAAATAAATAACATAAACGAGTTATTTTCCAACCAAGTGATTAGTTTTGGGGAGGTTTATATCCCATATAAAATCAAAATTACAACCTCGAGGAGATGTTCTATTCCAAATCTGTAAAAAGAATCAATGACAACATCTACAAAGTGGATCTAATAAGAGAGTATTGTGTTAGTGCTACTTTCAATATTTATGTTCTCTGTTTGTTTGATATAGATGATAATTCAATGTCGAATACTTTTAAAGAGAAAAATGATGAAATGGATCAGCCCACCTTGACAATCGATTCACTAGAGGTGCTAATTGGGTCAATCACATGGTTAAAGGCCAGGAATCTAAATGAGGTATTGAATGGTTTTGTTTAGAACATTTGGGCCAAGACTGACTTCAATGAGGCTTTAACACATATAGGGCAACCTAATCCATGTGCAAGAAGGGCTTAACTCCAACTAAGGCTTAGAGATGGCCACATACTTGGGCATTCTTGTTTGAACAACTTTCCATGCTCTACAAGAAAAGATAGGTGGCGATAATTAATCCTAACATTAAAAGGATATTTTAGCTAAACATTTTAGGAGTTTATATCTTTTACAAGGAAACTAAGGGGCAATAACGAATGTGGACCTCATGATCACATAGTAAAGCAACCCTTAATGAAGTTAAAATATAACTCAAAACCTAAAAACTAGGTTTAATGAAACTTTGACCTATAGGTAACCTTGTACCTAAGAACCAAAAGTATTGGAATAAACTTAGACCTAAAGATAAGCATGTACCTAAAACTCCAAAGTATTTAAATGATGCCACAAAACTAGTTAATCTTCGATAAGTCGATTACACGATCCTTGTCATTATCATTGTCCCTATAAACACATGATGCCTTACCACAAACAATCAAAATAAAGAAACTCATATTTATTATCACCAAGCTGCTGAGATGTACACCTCCAAAAATATTATATAGTCTTCTCTAAATAACCCTAATGGATCCCTTTTGGGTTGCTAGACAATAGGCCCAAACTAGGAATCAACTAAAGTCCAATAATGAAACAAACTCTTAAATAATGTCTAATAGGTAAGAATAAACCCAAATTAAAAATAATTTTTCAATATAAATTAAATAAAATATGATAATAGAAACAAATTCTTCATATTAGAATTCTTCTATGTAGTTGAAATCTTCGAGCTCTCCTAAGTAGTGTTTTGATCGTAACTTTTAGTGTACGAATTCAATTAGGAAACTTTGTTTTGATTGCTAGAATTTGCTTTCTTATATTTCTTCCTCTAATTTTCCTTGATGTGTTAGGAATACCTTCTAAATAAAGAAAAGAAATCTAAGAGAAAGATCCCTTTAGATGCTGCCACATTAAGTCCACGTGGGACTTCGAATCCTTACAAGGTATGGACTCGAATTCTTCAATGAATTCAAGCCACATTAGGAACCCTTGTACCCTAAGCCCATGCATAATTTTAGGGCCTAAATAAGCCTTATTTAATCTCTTTTTCCTGTCTAAAATTAACTTATTAGAGGTCTGGATTAATTTAAGCAAAAATAGCTAAGAAAGAATACTTTGTTGATGAATATGCCAAAACAGTAACAACAACTTCTACCTATTTAAATAATATGTTCCTAAAAATCGATTGATCTGAAATTTTTCCAAAATTTATTTTCATATGTCTAGTATCTCCGTGTAAAACTTTAGCTCGATCCGATGTACGATTTGAGATATATGCCCAAACTTGCAAAATTGGTCAGTATGCATTTTAAAGCAAAATTTAGACATAACTTGGTTTGTATCATCATTTGTTACAAAGATTTTCATACTTACTTAGAAGAGTTGAATTTGGAAGGAACAATCCTTATTATTTAAGGACATTTAAGTAGGTTTTTGGCTGATTTTTTCTAATTCATAGTTTTATGCTAACAAACATTGTTTTTTATTGACCATTGGATTAGGCTAACATTTTACCAAAAGATTTCAAAGGCCTATTTTAATGTACTATTAAAATTTCATAGTGATCAGACATTAAAAAGTCCATACGATAAGATCTAGAAGTTACTGTGTTGGATTTGTATTAGTTTCCTAGTTAATTTAAGAATTGTTTTCTATTTTTTTTCGAACTCTTTTTTATTTTTTTCAACATTGTTTATGACATTTTTTATTTTTTATAAATAGGATTATTTGGATTATATTTATTGTTTTTGCAAACTTTGATTTCAGAATAATATTTGTGTGTGAGAGAGGAAAAATCATATTTTTTTTGTTCTGGAAAGAACTAAAATTGACTTATCGAAGAATAACTATCTTTGTGGTGTCTTTCTTATACTTGTTCGTGATTCACTAATTGTTAGGTTGGGTTTTGAATTTCAATGGTGTTGGTGTCTTAATTCAAAGTAATAGTTGTGTCATGTTTTCTATCTTAAATCTGATTTTTGGCTTTCTAGGATTGTGTTCAAACTTTATTATGGGTTTCTAGATCTTTATATCCATAGAATTCAGATCACTATTTATGCTATTGAGTATTGGAATTTACCAAATTAATTACTATTTAAGTCTATAAAGATAACAAAAACAAATCTAGAGATTTTCATTTCACCTAGTTACCCACACAATTTACAATTTCTTGTAATAAAATTTTAAATCTTCTTGTTGAGGATTAAAACATCCCTTAATTATTCAATGTTTTCTCTCAAATAACATTAAAAATATATCTACCTAATAATTCAACATATCTCTATGTAAATTAAATTAATTAAAGATTCATTAAGATCTTTGGATTTTTTCTAAAAATCAATCACACTAATTGCGGTAAAGTATTTATATCTTTTGCTCAAATAATAGTGTTTAATCTTGAAAGCTTCTAATCATAAATTACCTTTTAGTATCATTATAAGTCAATAGATCAAATAGTAAATGGCCAGAAAATTATGAGCAATAAGATCATGGATAAACACCCAACATAGAAAAATTAGAAATAAAATAACTTGAAATTTAAATTGTGTAATAAAAACTATACTATATCAAAGGCTTAGAGAAATAAAATTTAATTCATAATAAATATGAAATAAAACTATGTTCTTATTGGAATACATCAAAAGAAAATTAAGAAGAAGAATATAAGCTCTTTTCCTTGGAATCGATTAAAGAAGCACTCCACTACAGTGTCTAGTTTCTTTTAGTTCTCTCCTTCTTTCCTTCTACTTTTTCCTCCTTTTTTCAATGGTAAAAAAAAAAAAAACTCTTTTATCGACTCTATTCATGATCTTTTCCTTGGTATTTTCTTTTTTTTGGTCCAAATCTACTTTAATTTGTTTCTTTTTTCAAAAACTACCAAATTCCAACTTATAACTTCCAATCTTATTTTCTCTATTAGATCAACTTATTTTGAGAACTTCATGAACATAAAAGTTGTATGCATTTCTCTTATATCTCTTCTGACTCTAAGATTACTTGATTTGGGTATTTATAATGTAAAATCCCTAATAAGAACAACAACAACAAAAATAGGACTAAAATTGTATAAAGAAAAAGGGATTCGGGATGAACACTAGGATTGACCTAAAAGGGGAGGAACTCAATTAGAAAGTAGAGAACTTAAAGGGTTAAAAATGAAATAAGTCCTCTTTAAAAAAAAAAGAGAGAAAAAGTTAACAGTTTTCTCTTAGAAAAGATAGGAGTCGTCACTTTAAAAATAAAAAGGGGAAAGAGAGGGAGAACTTTTTGTGACCTTTTAATTTTTTAGAGAGAGCACATCAGGATAGAGAATTGAGAGAAACAAAAAAAATGATTAGTACAAAAAGAAATTAAGTACGCAGAATCAAGAAAATAATAGGGTATTCAAGGAAATTAAGGAAAAGCTGAAAAATTAAAGAAAAAAGGGAAATCAATTAAGAAAGTATTCAAGAAGTAATATTGTGAATTCAAGACTATTTGGTAAGGTGCTTTAACGTTCTTATTCTCCCACTTTACTTAATTTTAAAGAGGAAGGGAAAAGCCCCAATTTTGTTTGTAAAATTAGGTTCATGTAGATTAAGAAGAATTTATTGTATTTTATATAGATTCCCTAAAATAATAATGCAATAAGAAGTAATTAGGAGAATTAAACCACAAATTGAAGAGAAATTCAAGGGTAAAAACCCTAATTAAGTTCAGCTAATTAGAGGAAAGTTCTAGGTGTAGTCTTTATATGATCTTATGTATGATTATGATTGCATAACACCATGAATGTGATGAAATTGAGTTATGCATGAAAAAACTAGAAGGAAAGATAAGTTCTTGAATGTTAGAAATTGTGGAGATTGAGTGTTGTTCATTTAAAAATTCATCTTTTGGTGTGTTATGCATACAACTTATATGATTTAGGATTGATCTTGAAAGTAAAACTTAAGTTGGATACAAGGTTGAAGATTTTGACCAAAACAAATCGAAGGGGGAAACTTTCCAGTAGCAGAAACAAGCTAGTTATTTTGAGAAACAACTAGATCGATTCAAGAAACGGTCAAACCATTTCTCAAAACGATGAGACCGTTTTGGCTACTGTTTTGTGATAGCTTGATTTTGTATTTTGGTCTTTTCTTAGGTTTTTCTTGAATTTTTTTGGGTTTTTTAAAGAAATATGGGTGATTATTATATGGAAAAGAAAACATAATATGTGTATATGTATGAAATTAACTTGTTTGATAGCATTTCATAAGTTGAAACATTAAGAGTCGGAAAAATATGTGTAATGATGTAAGAGTACATGTATTCATGAGTAACAAGTACTTGAATTATTAAAAGAATACTAACAAGTGCATTTTTAATATTTTTTAGGAAATATTAAGAAAGATATACAGAAGAGGAAGGAAATGGAGAATGTAAGGTTAACTATCTTTTTTTACATACTGTCACCAATTAGAGAAGAAAAAAAGGTTATATTTTCATATTTCCTTTCTTTTTCCTTTTCTAATTATTGATAAAAAAATTACTTTGTTTTAGGCAGGGAACAAATTAGTTGAAAAAACAAGAGGCTAGATTTAATTGATTTTTTTATTAGTTTTTAGGGCTTGAGGTTCATGGTAAATATAGGTAAGGGATTGTTCCATTAAATAATTTTATAGGTTTTTTTAGGTTGCCTTAATTATCATTATTTTTATAATTTTAGTTATCGTTAGTTGTTGACTAAGTCTTTTTTCTCTCACGTTACAGATCAGGTTTGCCTACTTATAAAGAGTGCTATAAATTCTTATGTATGGTAATAACTTATTCTATGTGTTTTCTTTAGCTACAACCCAGTTATGTGGGTAAGCTTTTATTCTTTGGTTAAAATTAGTATAACATCTTTGTCTCCATTCTTATAAAAGCAAAGGTATTTTGTCATCTAGAATAAAGGATGTTCTTCCAAGAAATTATATTTAGTCTATGGTTTTCATATCTTTAAGTTCTTTATGTGCTAGATTTTCTTAGTCTTTTCTTTCCTTTTTAGACTACAATGAGAGACCAGCCTATAAGGAGAAACTAGAGTATGGTTGCTATATTGCTATCTTTACATTTTCATCTTTAAGTGAGATGATGTAACATGGTGCCTTAGTTATTATATCTCCCATGATTGTTAGTTGGTTAATTTGTTACCCTTTTATTTTGTTTATTTTATTGATCTCTTTGAGGATTAAGTGAAGTTTTCTTGATATTCGTATTGTTTGTAGGCTTTTTTTCTTTGATTTTTATTGGATATTCTCCTAAGTTATATGAGATTCTGAATAACTAAAAAATAAATAAATCAGAAGGGTATTTTTTTTTTTCCATTAAGTGGTTACAAGTTTTTCAATTATTGATGTGCAGGGAGTAGCTAGTCATGGTTGCTCCATCTAGGTGTAATGTGAAACTGAAAAGCAAGGAAAAGGTGCTATATAGACACCCCAATAACATACTTTTATGAAACCCATTTTTAAAGAGACATAAAAAGGCTGATAAAACTAGAGGAATTGTGTTAGTTCAAGATGTTTGTCTATCTTAAAGCTCATGTTTTGACAAATAGAATGAAAGAATGACACAAATCAAGTTGTTCAAGTAATGTACATTTTTAAAGGGTTTGTAGTTTTTGAAAAGGGCTATCTTTGTGTTAGAGTACAAGTTGTGAAGATTTGATTGGCTTACATGGGAAATTAGCATGCAAGAAAATTTATCTTGGATTGTAGCTTTGAGAAGTTTGAAGGAAGCATATGGTGGTTTAAGGCCAAATGTGTTTTTGATGAAGAGAAGAGAGTAATGAACATGATGGGACCATATGCAAGAGATGTGGAACATGTCTTGGTAACTTTACCTATTTAGTTGGCTACTAAAACATATTTTCTTTTAATAATTTGGTTCATATAAAAAAAATCAGAGAAGAATTTATCTTTTGTTGTATTGTTTAATAGAATTTTTTTAAGTCATCGACGAATAAGAGAAATTTTCTTTATTGATCATTCTTTAGACAAAACATTAAGAAGCAAAACATGAAACATTAAGCTCATGAAAAAAAATTTCTATTTGTTATACATCATAAAAGTCAAAGCTCTTAAGTAAAGAGATTGATGCTATTTTTATTTGCATGAGTTCTTGATGATGTGTGTAGGACATAATTTTGCTTCATTTTTTTACATGGTGTCGTACCCTATTCGTGGGAGCGCGACGTAGTAGTGATCCTTCTCGGGCGGTGTTCTAGATAGTCTTTGGTTGGTTTACGAGTCGTCGCCTAATATTATAGTTATTATGAACCCTAAATGGTATTTAAAGATTCTAGACAAGGGATTGATTGTATAAATGGAAGGTATTAACACCTATATTAAGCCAAGTTGTGAAGATAAGCTGTATTATTTTTTTCTTTGTTTGTTATGCTCTGCCTACAAAGACAGGTTTGCTAAGATGAACGAACCTTGATTTTCAAAGTCAAGAACTTGGTTTGGAATGGTGAAATTTCATCAATTATCATTAAGGTTTCTTTCAGGATAAACTTGGAATTTTTAACAATTGCATCATTTCAAATAATATTTTCAAATAGAATTCATTGCAAATTTTTTTTATCCTTATATTATAAATGAATGAGTTTTGTTATTTCCAATAGTATTTTGGATATAAACCTCATATAAGGTATTTTTATCCTTATTTTAAAGTGAGTGATAATAAATTGTTATTCCTAATAATATTTTGAATATTAACTTTCTTTTAGGTTTTTTTTTCTTATATTAAAAGTGAATAATATTTTATGCATGGTCTTATGCATCTAAGAAAATCTTTACTTGTTATAATACCATCTAAACAACCAAGATTATGATAGCATATACATGATTTATCTTGAAAATTGTTTAGGCTTTAAAATACTATCATCTAACTCATAACGCAGCGCGAAAAGATGACTAGTTGGCTTCGAAATGGGCTTTCTCAATACAATGAGGCTCAATCAATTGAAGGCTAATGTTTATCTAGAATTTAATGATCGAGTGCTGAATTTTTACTCTAAAATATGTGAGTTTATTTATTCCTGCATATAAATTAAAATAAATAAATAAAAACTATATAAAATAGAAATATTAAGATAAATTAGCATAAAATTAAAAGTAAGAGTATGTAAAAATCATATAAAATCAAGCACATCAATAGTTTTTCTTTTATTCTTTAAACATATTTAGATGTTTGCAATCTTTCTTCTTATACTCATGTTCTTTTCTACAAGATGGTGCTTCTTAGAATAAATATCCCTTTTTAAGGGTTCACAATCTATCATTCTAGTTCTCATTTGATAAAGGTAGTTATCGCTTCATTATATGCTAATTTCTAAATAAAAACTAATTAGAAACATATGTAGAGTGTAAGAGGTCTAACCGCGAGGTTTTGGAATTTTATTGATTCTCATATTATCATATTTTTCCTATTTATCAACATGATACAATTTGAGTTGAAAAAATTGAAGATAGTTTATTAAAATAGAATTGAAACACTCTTAAAAATAAGTCATACAACTCTAAGATGTAGAATAATAGGTTAACTTCATCACTCTAGGAACCACCTAAGAGATAAGCAAACTTTTAAAAAAAAAAAACTTGAAAAAGTACTATAATTCATGGACTTCACTTCTTAAAGTACAATATGAAAGTAGACATAAATAAGCTTGGAACATCCCTCCAAGAATATGAAAAGCCATAATAAAAACACATTAATTAAGTCTTGACCAACCTTAAGTTTGGGATAAAACTTCAAACATAGAAAACCCAAATTGAATAAAAAAAAATGAATAGAGACACTTAGAAAACTCAAGTAGACTTAAATATAACTTTAAACTAATCAGATTTAGCCAATTTGGCCACAAGATGCAATCAGGTCTATATCCACCTCTTGGACTGAAAACTCTTCCATTGTGGGTTGAATACCCAAAGGTTTTTAGGCTAGATTTAAACTTGATCCATGACTATCATTCTCTTCTAATTGAAAAAGACTTACCCTTAAGTCTAGTGGCTCATCATCAATATAAGGACATAAATCAGACACATTAAAAGTTGTTGAAACTCCATAGTCACTCGACAACTCAATCTTGTAAGCATTATAACCATTTTTTTGTAAGACTTTTAAAAGGCCATTAGCAAGTGTTTGAAGTTTAGGAAACTTTCTGGTTAGAAATCGTTGTCTTCTCAAATGGATCTAAACTTCATAACATGGTTTGAACATGACATACTCTTTATGCTTATCAACCTGCTTCTTGTATTTTTTTTTTAGTTTTCATCTTAATCTAATTTCTTGACTCATTCATGAAGTTATTTAAGTTGTTTGGCATATTTTAAAGCATCTATAGTCAAATTGTTTTTAATTAAATAAAGAGATAAGTTTATAGGATTGATTGGATTCCTATAAACAACTTCAAATGGATTATGGCTTATTGTTTTACAAAGAGACTGATTGTATACAAACTTAACACAAGGAAGTAATGAATCCCATTTCTGGATATTTTTCTTAGCAAAGAACCAAAGGTGCAATTCACCACTTTAGTTTGCCCATCTATTTAAGGATGATGGGAAGTATTGAATTTTAGCTTGGTTCCCAAAAACTTCTTTAAAAAATAACTTAAAAACTTGATATCATGATAAAAAATAATGGTTTTGGAATTTCATGGAGTCAAATAATTTCCTAAAAAAACAAGTCAGCGACATAAGTAGCATTGAATATTTTATTGGTAGGGATGAAATGTGCAATTTTTAAAAATGTATCCACCATTACAAAAATAAAATCCCTTATTTTCTAAGTTTGAGGTAGTCCAAGAATAAAATACATGCTCACATCTTTCTATGGTACAACTAGAATTACCAAAAGAGCATACAATCTAGTATTGCTACCATACTTCTTTGCTTTGTGGCAAGTTCTACACATGTTCACAATTCGATTAACATCACAAATTATTTGAGGCTAATAAAAGTGCTCTTATTGTGTTTTCTCCATTCTAAAATGTTCAATAAGGTCACCACTAGGTGCCTTAAAAATTATTTCATATATTGAACTTTGTGGTATACAAAGTGTTTTTCTTTTTTATAGAAAGTTATTTTTTCAAGAAATGTTGATTCTTTACTCCACTTGAACAAGCTTTTCAAATAGAGCCATAATCTAGATCATCTTCATAAAATTCTTTGATCATTTCAAAGCTTGCATTGCATTTATAAGAGCATATCTTTGACTTGGAGCATTTATCACTTGGTTTAATTTTTCAAATTTATGTTTCAATATAATTGAAAGGGTTGGAGAAACTCTACCCATCTTGTATGTCAAGTGTTGAGCTTTTGTTGGCTACTTAAATATTTGAGTGCTTCATGATCTGAATAAAGCATGAATTTGTTAGGTAGCAAGTAATGAGTCCAATGGTAAAGTGCTCGGATGATGGCATAAATTTTTTTATCATAGGTGGACTATTTCTTCTTTGTAGCATTTAGCTTTTTATTGAAATAAGCTATCAACCTCTTTTCTTTACTTAGAACAACCCCAATTCCCACTCCAGAAGCATCATAATTAACTTTAAAGATTGTTTCAAAATTTAAAAGAACTAGGATGAGAGCTTTGATCATCGTAGTTTTGATAAGATCAAAACTAGCTTGAGCAACATCATTCCACCTAAAAACTCCTCCTTTTAAACACTCGATTATAGAAGCAATTAATGTGCTAAAGTTTTTGATAAACTATTTATAGAATGAAACCAAGCCATGAAAGCTTTAGATATCAAAAATGGTTTTTAGAGTTGGCTAGCTCACGATTGCCTCCACCTTGCATAAGTCAACTTTGATTCATGTGTTAAAAATAATATAGCCAAGGAAAACAATGTTATCAGAAAAGAAAATGACATTTCTTGAGGTTGAGAAAGAAATGATGCTTCTTAAAGTGTCAAAAACCTTCTTCAAATGCTCCTTATGCTTTTTATTAAACCTATTGTACATAAAAATGTAATTGAAATTTACCACTACAAACTTATCTAAAAAGGCTAAAATACATGTGTCATCAATGTCATAAATATACTTGGATCATTTGATAAACCAAATGGAATGACTAGTCATTCATATAAACCCTTGCTGGTTTTAAAAGCGGTCTTTTATTTATCACCTACCCTCATTCATATATTCATATATGAGGATACCCACTTTTTAGATCCATATTGGAGAAGGCTTTGGCTTTATACAACTAATCAAACAGATAATCAAGTCTTGAAATAAGAAATTGATATTTGATTGGGATTTTGTTGATTGCTTTATTGTCCATACGCATATACTATGTTCCATCTTTCTTTGGTACAAGTAAAGCTGGTATAGCACAAGGGCTTGTGCTCTTCCTAATTAGTCCCCTAACCATCAACTTTTCCACTTGTTTTTTATAATTTAGCTTGGTGAGTTGGATTCAATCCTTAGACAATCTTGTTTGGTAATGAAGCTCCAAGCACAAGGTACATATGATGTTGACTTTATCTCATGGGAGGTAAACCCAAAAGAATCTCTTCAGAAATAACATCTTTTAATTTTTTCAGCAATGGTTGAACAAGCTAGTTATAATCATTCAAAATAGTTTCATTTTCTTCTATAATCAACAATGCAAATAATTTTTCTTTTCTTAAGATTGTAATTTCAAATTGAGAAGTGGTTAGGAACGAATTACCTTTCTCTTTAGCTGTTTGTATTGCACCATTGATCTGCAGCATTGGGGCCGATTTGATATAGAAGAAACCTATTATATTAAACCTTTTATATTTCCTTGCCTTCTTAGTCATATTTCCTTGCTTTTAAAGAATTATGATTTCAACATTTTTTTTAATGTTAGGAAATATTCTTTCTTTGTAGCAATACTTAAATTTTTTTCACTTTAATTTTTTTCAATCACTTTTCTATGCATGATTTTTTATTTTTATTTATTCAATAAAACATTAGAAACAATGTTATTAAATACAATTAAGTCTATAGCTCGTGTTTCGAAATTAGATGTCTATAATCACATCTATCTTTCAATTTAGTCTTTGATTAAATATCACTTATTTTTTACTTGGTTTTATATAAAATTATAATATTTTTTTTCCGAATATGTATAGCATTGCATAATATTTTTTTTCTTTGATTTTATTCAATCGTTTTTATATGTGTGTTTGTTTCTATTATCATTTGATTAAATAAAAAACTTATTTCAAGAAACAAAGTTATTAAAAACAATTATGTACATGACCCATGTTGCGAGATTAAATATCTTATTTTATATTTATCTCTTTATTTTTCTAGTTTAGTCTTTAATTATCATTAACGATTTTTTTTACATCGTTTGATTGGATAAATAATTTATTCTAGGAAAACAAAATTATTAAATATAATTTAATACATGACCCGTGTTGAGAGATTAAATATCTTGATCTATATTTATTTCTTAATTTTTTCAGTTTAGTCTTTATTATTAATGTTTTTTTATATATATTTATTGGCACAAATAATTTTTTAATTATTTAATTAGATAGATATATAAATTTTTTATTTTTTAATTGAGAATTTTTTATAGATAAAAAACATGTTAAAAAAGCTTATATATTTATATTTTTTTATTAAAAAATAAAATTATTCGAGTATCAAATAACTAGTTTAGTATACAAATTTGGAAGTAATGAAGTTAAGCAGAAAGGATGCATTAAGAAAATTAATTGATAAAGGATCACAAATTGAAAAACAATTAATTAATAAAGGATCTCATTAAATCGTTGATTGATTATCGCTCGCTCTCTCTCTCTCTCGGCTTGCAGGGAAGAAAAGAAAGAAACCGGAATTTTCCAGAAAACCCTAAAATGGCAGGGAGAAATCGCATCCCTCGTGAACTTTATAACGACAGGCGGGGATTCATCGTTGAACGACCATTCATTCGTGGCCATCCGATGCCACAGCCTGCTTTCTTGGAGGAGGAGCTTGAGATGCAACATGCTGAAATCCGACGCCTCTTGGGTGATAACCGTAGGCTGATCGAAGATCGTATGGGTCTGCAGCAAGAGCTTGGCGCTGCAAAGGAAGAGCTTCATCGAATGAATATTGTGATTGCTGAAATTCGTGCAGAACAAGATGTGCTTATCAAGAAGGGATTGAAGCTTGAGGCTGATCTTCGTGTGACTGAGCCTTTGAAGAATGAGACTGTACAACTCCGTGCGGAGATTCAGAAGCTGAGTAGTTCGAAGCAGGAACTGGTTGGGCAAGTCCAAACCCTGAAACAAGATGTTGCGAGACTGCAAGCTGATAATCACCAGATTCCTCTTTTACGGGGTGAGATTGAGGGCTTGCACCAGGAGCTAATGCATACTAGGTTGGTTGGATTGCCTTGGTTGTTTGTGGTTGGATTGCCTATTTCTTTCTTCAATTGTGATTTTTTTTTTCTAGAGCTGCAATTGAATATGAAAAGAAGGCCAACATTGAGTTGGTGGAGCAGAGACAATCAATGGAGAAGAATTTGGTTTCCATGGCACGTGAAGTTGAAAAGCTACGTGTAGAGCTTTCTAGTTCTGATAATCGACCACCCTGGAGTGCTGCTGCTGGTATAACTGTCTTGTATGTTTGTTATTGTTTAGTTTAGCTGTTAACTGATGTGTTGAATTCTTATACTTGTTCTGTGTTTCTTTCAACTTTCCTCTCCTCATTTTGTCAATATTGGAGCTTAATGTGCTCTAGCTTAACAAAAGTCGAGATTAGTTTCTATTTCTGATTGTGATGGAGAGAGTCATCTACCCTCTCCTGCCAGTGCATCTATCATATAATTGACTCCTGTTCACATGGGAGTTGAGATTGACTATATCAAGCCTTCTTGCTGTTCAACACATCCTTATCCTGTCTTTCCCACAGATTTTTGCTCATTCTTCATCAACTTAGCTGAAATATTTAGTACATTTTCCTTGTTTGGTTGGTGTCAGCACTATAGCTTTGCTTCTAATCTCCTTAACTTGATCTGTTTTGGTGGAAGGTGGATCATATGGGATGAAGTTCGGTATTCCAGAAGGGGCTTTTCCTCCTCCATATGGGGATGGGTATGCAGTTCATCTGGTAGGTGCGCTCGTATAATTAGGAATTAGGTTTGTGTTTTTTGTGATTACCAAGTTGAATGCTCTTTTTTTTTTTGAAAAAAAAAAAAAACTTACTTTGTTGCTCAGGGTGCTGCTGACAAGGGTCCTTTCTATGGCCCTGGTCCTGCTTCATGGGAGAAGCCCCGCATGCCTCGTCGTTGAGATGGTTCTGTTCAAATCCAAGAAGTGCAAAGTTGTTACTCTGGCTGCCTGTTCCTGCCAATATCTCAATAGTCGAGGAGTGTCTTTCATCTATATGTGTATGATGAACCAGTAGTCTTTTATTGATCAACTTTTCTAGCTATTCTAAAATGCTTTTTCATAGGAATTTGTTACTGCTTTATTTAATTAGTAGAAACCTTGGTTTTCCATTTCATAATATAATGGTAATTTTCAATGTTGTGACTGCCCTTTTTAGCTTTAAGTATCGATGTAAATCATCTCTTCTGACTGAGCTGGGTGAAGGCTAGAAACAATTTTGTTTGATATTAGTTGCTAGGGAATCAATGAAGTAATGCCTGGAGGCATATAGGTAGTGGGATTACATAAGCGCAGCCAATTCTTTTGGTCGAACAAAATGTAGATTTTGAAGCTTACAGTTTTGCAATTGCAATGTGCTCAAGGTGCTATAGGTTAGCGGGTTTGCTGTTTATTAGACATGACAAGACAATTTATTCCTTAGGTCCAAGGTATTTAGGGTGTGGCTTGCTGTAGAAGGATATGTTCTGAATGCATGTCATTCTGTGCAGTATGATTAGGACAAGAGATTTTGTATATCATAGGATATTCTGTACATAATTAAGTAATTTTCTGTTGGTATATGATTGGAGATCATGCTGTTCCTTTCTGGCACATAAGGAGATAGAAAGTCCTTTTTGCAATGTATCTGCGTCAATAGTGCAATCATTCCATTGTCGTAGTTTCTCTTATGAGATACAGAGCTTAATCATGCAGTATAGGAGTTGCAGAATATGATACTATTTGAAAACGAATGCTTGTTTAATAGCACCATGGTTACAACTGAGTTGTTCTGCTCTAGACATTCCTTCAGGCAAGAAGCTTGGGATGTCATGAATTTGAGATGGAATTGTTTAGGTTCTCATGATTGATAGAAATTTTTCTTGAGTTATCTCTTACATGGTTTTATATTCTTCTATTCATGTTTAGTTTACAATAGAAGCTTACTGTTTGGTCCCCACAACTCCATATGAAGTGTTTAGCAGTATGGATTACTGCTATAGAGTAGCTTTTGAAGATTGACTTTTGCTAATGTTATAGGGTTGTAGCTTAGAGTATGCGTGTAGGGAATTTCTTGCAAATGCTCGTTCTGTTTTTATACTCTATTTACTAGGCCCTGTCATTTTATTTTTTTTGGTGTGGAGGATACACCATAGGGTCTTGGTTTTCATTTTGGTGGTTCATGATTGGAGCTATTTTGGACAAAGGAAAAGAACTGATCTCATATTAGAGGGTTTAGATTGTCAAGTTGACACTTGACAGGTATGATGTGGTTAGCCATTCTAAAGCTTCCCATTTTGATTGGATTTGATTAGTGACCGGAGGTGGCTGTGTGGAGATAGAATTGGTGCAGCTTGTGGAAAGGTATAGTATATTTTTTGGATTCTTGGATGGACTTATTGGAATGTATGCATCCCATTTTTCAGCACTTCAAAAATGTGTGTGGAAATTGGATGGTGACATCCCTAGACTTGAATCTTGGATGGAAGTGATTGCCAATTTCCTCCCTGATCAAAATTTTCCTGGCTTTCATCCTATCTATGGCCATGCGACATTGTTACAACCCTTATTTCAGCACACGCTCTCTAATTCTTCGTCTAATTTGTTCTGCAACACAATTTAGTCAAATATATAATGGTTGCCTCCATGGATACCAAGTCACTTCTTCATGCATCAAGATAAAGCATGGAATTCCTGAAGGAAATGGGCATGTAGTGTTACAACTTACAAGAGGCTGGCTACTATACGCGTCATAGGCAGGTATTCTGCTTCTGTTATGAGTTTCATGGATCTAAATTCTAAAGTCTTTCCTTAAAGCTAATTTTGGTGACTTCTATTCTTCCTACTTGCTGTCATTATTTATTTGTTGATACTTAATGATTAGTTTAGATCTATGTAAGAGTATGTCGTTCAAATGGGCTGTAGGTGTCCAAGTTCTCATATCTTGTTGCAGTTCATCTGTACAAGTTGAACCCTTTTCTCTTCAGTTACATCCTTGCCGGGTAATTTTTTGGCGCATAGATATGAATTTTGCAGTTGAACCAGTATAGATATGTTAAGTTGGTGTTCAAAATGCTACAAGGTGGATGACTGTCCCACTCATGTCAGAGAAATTGTAGAAGAGCAAGATAGCCTCTAAGATTTTACTTGAGGATGGCATGAGATGATATTTGGCTGGCTAAATTATTGTATTGTTGAATATATTGGAGGTTGTGATAGTTGCCTCTTGATGTTTACTTATTGAGACATTAATGAGGATTGGGTATGAGTATATGTGTTTGTAATATCAGGATAGGTTTTTGGGCTATACTAGATAGTATGCTGAAGTAGTAGAGGTGGACCAAAGAGATCTTGGGTTGATGTTGATGTCCTTTAAATCATGTCTATTTCTATAGAGCCATGAGATAATTCTAGCAATTGAACAAGTATATAGGAACCAGCTTCTGTTGGTTTGTGTAGATGAAATGGCTGTATAGATAATAATCACAACCATTCTTTTGGTATGGCACGACATATTTTGGTGGCCTTACTTTAATATGAGTGTAACAAACTGCGTGTTTTATCACCCATGCCGACTCCTATCAACTTAGATGAATATCTTCTGAACTTATAATCTATTACCTTGTTACAGTTTTTGCTTTTTGATTCAAAGAAGATGCTAATCATAGTCAGCTTCTTGTATAAATTGGACTATTAGCGCCTGCAATTTTAGTTTATTAGCCTCTTAACTATCTTGGTGGTCTTACTTTAGGGCTTTTTATGTCCGGAACGGTGACCTAAGGCAAAGATGTCTTTGGTTCGAAGGACATCTCAGGTTTATCTGTCAGGTGTAAGCTCCAAAGGAGTCATCTGAATGAGAGTAGGTTCAGGGAATTAGCTTTTCTGTTCAAAGAAGATGCTAAGCATAGTCAGCTTCTTGTATAAATTGGACAATTATTGCTTACAGTTTATAGTTTATTAGCCTTTTGTTATTTTAGAGCTTGTTATGTGATATAGGTTCTGTGAGAAGTTTACCTGAAGTAGGGTTCTGGCATAACATGAAATTTATCAGTCTTGTGAAATGGCGATTGCATTATTGTCAGGATAGGCATTTCTGCACCTAGTTGTTGAGAATTATGTCAACAATTCAAAGAAACATCAGATTCATAGCTATGACAGTTGCTAGTTTCTTTTTTCCCTGTATCTACGGTCATTTTAGGTAAATGTAACTATTGAACATTATGAGGCACGGTGGGTGAAGGCGAAGAGTTGTTGATTCAAAGGATACCTCAGGTTTTTCTTTGTTTGGTGAAAGCACCAAAGGAGTCAACTAAATGAGACTAGGTTCAGTGAAACAGCCTTTGACATAAACTAAAGCTGCTAGTATGATTGTGGACTCAGAGATGGGTGTGAAATGGAGTTCCTAGGCTGCACAATGTATCTTTTCATCTGTTGTCTAGTTGATAATTTATCATCGAAGCTTTTCTAAGATTAATTTTCTTGTGTACAATTTTTTTTTGTATGTTGCTCTTGTATCACTTGACATTACCAAATTCGGGATAACTTTTAATTTATACTATCTTAATGTTCTGCAGATGAAAGACTGATTCTTAGTGTGACAAAGGTTAAGAAAGTTTTTGAATCTCTTTGGTACTAGTCACTTCCCTCCCATCCCATCAGGAAGTTTGAAAATGCAACGCCAATCAGGGAGGTACCATGGAGACTAAAGCATCATGGTGGGCAAGAAGTCAGGTATATGTCTTCTGTGGTTGTTCTCTTTTGAGTTTTGAACGGGATAAAATTATGCCTTGCTTCTAGAATGATTTAAAAATAGAAAGAGCAGTCATCTGTTTTTTTATGCAACAAAACGGACAGGTAAAATCAAAATAATGTTGTATTTTAATGTGTTTATTCCAATAATATTTTCGAAGTCACCTATATTGTAATGATGAAACCAACAAATAACTTTAATGTCAAACTAGCATGCTACTCAAAACAGATGCCCTTCCATGCAGTTTTATATTCAATGAGCCAAAAATGGTGACTTATAGGATTTATTTTTTTGTATGGGTAGGAGCTCCCAGTCTTGTAGATGTTTAATGGTTTTTGAAACCATCAACTGTTAATTTTATCTAAAAAAAACTACATGAAAAGAGAGAAGGTTTAAGCTACAATCTGCTAAAGCATGATCTCAATTATAGTTTCTAGTTTGTACTCGACTTTTGATCAATTTAGTTATAGCTTTGCTTTCCCATTGTTTTATACATCGTAGCAGTAACTACTCACAAGCATGGGGCTGGTTTGAAGTATATGGTTTTCACAGATGCATTCTCATATTTTTGTATTTGTGGATTTTGGCGAGCTTCATCTTGCACCTAATTCTGATCAGTTAGGTTCTGGCAGTATAGCTTTTTCAACGTTCAACTTATTTATGTATTGCAAAGAGAATTTTGTTTATTTTAACCGATGAGGAACTGGTGGGCAGTAACTTTAGTGGAATGGTGAGATCATCACAGGAAATACATGACCAGGCCTTTTTTCAAATATAGTCCTTTTCCTCCTTTTCTACATTACGTTATCTTGTTATCCAATATATGAAAGTGAATCTCATGTTGCCGAGTATCCATTCTCAGGTGAAGGAGAGGAGAAGGGAGAAGGGAATCCTCGAGGGGATTGTCCTGCTCTAACAAGCTGTTATACTATCATTGAATCTAGTCAAATACTTCATTTTCGTTCTTCTTCTCAAGTGTTGGGGAAAAGAAAGAAATTAACTCTTAACAGCTCCAGGTTGGACGGAGGCCGCCAGCAGGAATCAAAAGCAACCTCTCTAGAACCTGGCACATAATTTGGTCGAGAATAATTCCTTAATCCTGCCTTCTTGAGCAACAATTCAAGATGCTAATATTGTTCTCACGAAATCAAGACTTGGTATCTGTTCGGTCAATTTTTATAGCAGAGTTGTGCACTATTTTGAGAATGGTTTTACATGTTGAGTTCGCACAAGGCCTCATGGTTCCACTATCTCAGAAGTGTGAACAATACGTGAAGGATGTGTGGTGGGTTACAAAAATTGCCTTGCTTCTATTCTAGATGTCAACGGCCGAGTGCTAACTTTTTAGCATCCCTAACAATAACATAATGTATCACTTGCTGGCTTGCTTGACAGACCTGGCATACTAGTTCATCTCTTCATCTATGTTCTCATTGTTAATTTCCCCCTTCTTTTATAGGGATACCCCCCTATACATAATCAGTCACCGGCATGCCATTGTTTTAGTGTTGGGTGGTGTTTGACACAATTTTTGTTTCTGTTTTTAGGTGTTTTTAGTTTTAAAAAGTATTAAATTGATTTTTTAATGTTTTTTAATGATTTTAATATATTGATGTTAAAAATAAAAATAACTGAACTAAAAAAATATTATTTTAATGTATAGAAAATAGTGTTTGTCAGTTTTGCAAATGTTTTCTAATAAATTAATGTCCAATTATTCTTTCAAGTTTGACAAAAGATAATTTTTTTAATATTTTATTTTATCTTATCAATTATTTTCCAAATAGAATATTAGGATAAGTACTTTATTTTAATAATACATGTTAAAGGTAAGAGCAAGATAATTGTTTTAATATTTTATTTTATTTTATCAAATTCTTTTCCAAATAGAATATTAAGATAAGTATTTTATTCTATATATTATTCTCAAACACAATTTTGTTAGTGTTTCTTCTTCTGTTTTGTCTGATATTTTAATTGTGTCTTTTTCAACCCAAGATACTAATCAAACCCTACCAAATATTTGCATTGCTACTGCTTGGGGGACTAATAGTGCCAAATTAGGTTTCTATTGCTTAATAACTTCTGTATGTGGCTAATTTTTGTTTTTCCTTTTCACCTCCAACATTTGGGTTATGGTTATGCTGAAATTCAGGAATACGAGCACCGCTTCCACAACAATTATTAGTGAATATTAGTTAATTAGTTGGTTACATGTAATATTGATTTTTATTTATGTAAAATATATTTATTATTAATAAATTTTTTTTATTTTTTTAATAGTTATATTATATTTTATTAATGAATATAGAGTAAAGATAAAATCTATAAAACAATAATGTTTTGCATAGAAAATTATAAAATTATTATAATTATGAGATTTTTAATGTATTAAAATATTATTCCTGATCAATATTTTTTTAAGATTTGACTCATATTATGGTTTTTTTTTCTATGAAAGAAAATAAATACTTTCAGGAGATTCTTAAAATTCTTAAAAAAATTTAAATTTACTGTTATAAAGCATGTATGTCTTTGAAAAAAAAAAAAACCCAACAGGAACATTGTACAAGTTTACAATGAGTTACAGGAAGGCATGCCATGGGTTTGACCTCCTTGCGATTCCAGTCATGCCATTACCATCCAATTAAAACTCAAGTCACTCTTGTTAAGGCAACATGAACATAAACAGGTTCCAAGCAAAATCCAAAATCTGTTGCCAGCTGAAAGCATTTTTGAATAGTCATCATGGATTTAAAGCCTTGCCAGACGTGTTTCAGCATCTGACCTCGTCAAAAATTGGCAGCAACGACACTCAGTCCTCAACTTCTGTGTTGAAAATAAAACTGGGAAACATTGTGGTGATGTCCCTGCAAAATGAGTTCACACAAACACAGTATGAGTGATGGCCTTTCAAAGTACAGATTCAGAAGTGCAGAAGCTCATTTCACTTCCAAAGGAAGTTTCTGGGAAAGGCTATATGAACATTTATTTTTTATTTTTTTATTTTTAATTAACGTGGGTGTCCGGACCAGCTTGTGCGTATCTCGACTAATCCCCCGGACCCTGAAGTTAACGACCATACAAGCCTTCAGTGATCCTGAGAAGACTCGAACTCGTGATCATTAAGGAGCAAACACAAGACCTAACCAGTTGAGTTACCCCTCAAAATTCTATATGAACATTTTTACTATACCATCCTCCGTATCAACCTCTTTCAAGACCCATATGTTCCACATCTTTCCTCTTCTTTAGAAGCATTAAATCCAATCCTTGTGAGATCCCTTTGCAAAATCAAGGAAGTAAATTTGAAAAGAGAAATCGAGAAACATCCTTTCAAACATGAAAATTTTACTTCATTCCACAAGTCCTCTGTCCTGACTAGAAACAATGCTGGGTTTAAGCACAACAATCATTACCAAACAGATGAAAATCAATGCCGACGGATGCTAAGCAAAATAGTTAGCTAGCAAAAACTGAACTTGGTAACAGAGAGAAATCATTGTCTTAACAAGAATGAGAAGGGGACGAGGAGGCAGGTTACCTTAAATAAGGAAGTGTCATATTTTTCAAGAGGTTTGGGTGCTGAGTAGCAAATGCCTTCCATTCTACTTTGTTAATTTTACCATCCTTGTCAGCATCAGCATCTGCAAATGTCTGGGATATATATGGAAGCCAACACTGTGAATGTCAAAAGCTTTGAAAGGAAAGAGGAAAGAAGTGGAACTGAAAGAAGCACAGAAGGAACAAATTTTAGCTTAGAAACCAGCTTTCTTTACTTTGTCAATGATAACTTCAAGACTTTCCTCTGAGATCTGCAACCCAGACTCCAACAAAATGGCATTTAACATCTGCCGGACCTGAAAACTACCTGTTAGTGGCTGATCAACACATGAAAGAACAGTATTACATGCACATGTTCGTGATTTTGATGTTGCAATCTGGCTAGTCATAATAGAAACAAAGGGATACTCACTTCTTCCCGCTCGATAAAACCAGTCTGTCTCAAATCATACAACCTAAATGCGACTGCATGAAACCAAAGGAAGAAAGAAACCAATGGTTTTTAACAAGAAAATCTAAGCTCTAATCACATAAAGTAAACAGCTAAAGAAGGCTGCATTATTCGCAAAAACACTCACAGTCAATTTTAGCCTCCATGGGAGCGCGAGGATGAAAAACACTGAGTGCATGGGCAAATTCTTCAAATTCAATTACCCCATTTTTCTTCTCATCGAAAAGAGCAAATAACTAGAAGAAATGGTGAGGTATGAGCTAATGAGTTACAAATCCAAAGGAAAGATGATCGAAAGTCATGCGCTGGGTGGATAAAAAAGAAAGAAAGAAGAAGCTATAGCTGCAGCCTAAGAGCTAGGGTATTCCTAATGCAAACTAGTTTAAGATTGTAAAAGAAAGAAACTGACGATGCTTGATACCATGTTCAGTATCATATGGGAATAGAGCTCTATCAATGAGTTCTTTGATGCACATATACATCCACCCCATGATCCAAAAAGCCACATAAGTTACTGAAATGTATTCTTGTGGCTAGCAACATGACTAGATTGGTGATCTTACTTCCCAACAATCATATGAAATGGACGAACAGTGCGTAAATTTGAAAAAAAGAGTTATAGGCTGGCACACTGAATCTACCCTGTCCAAGATGAGGTTGTCACCAGCTGGAGTTTTCAGCAGGGCCAATTTGAGGTCTTCCTTCAAATCACAAAGGAAACAAGGATAAGTTCAGTATATTAATTGACTTCTACAGTGATTATAATTGCCTAGAACACCTTTTCTTTTTTCTTTTTTTTTCCTATCTCTATTATTATCTGCGAAGGAAATTGTACTTCTCTAAACTAGCCTTTCAAATTAGCTCAAAGCTCTTCAAATCTATCTCAATTAAGTACAGTACTAACACATAAAATTCAACGAAGAAATCCCATAAGAATTAAGAAAAATCAGAACAAAAACGCATGCATATACAGGAAATAAAAGAGGGAAGAGATTTGATTTACTTTGTGTATAAGGCCATCATCAATAACAGAACTGCTCAACTTCTTGAACAACTCAAGCAATGCCTCAACTTCATTGACTGTAACTGCAATATCACCAGCACCAACAAACACATAACGTCAAAAACTAAAAACCATAACCATTAGTTCCTGACAGAGTGGAAAAGAGCAAAACATACAGAGAGAGTTGCTAGCTATCCTACGGAGGTCATCAATGGTGTATTGGAGCTTCTTGGGAGGAAGGTGGCGATCAAAGCAAGCAGTAAAACTCAATACCACAGCTTGTATAATACCGATTAAAGGTATAAACACTGCACAGATTCTTTCACTTATTTCCAAAGAGCTTGAGCTTCTGTCCATTCACAGATATATATATATATATATACACACACGCAAAAGAGCACTCTACTTGATAAGAAATTGGATAAGTCTATATCATTAATGTGATTATATGAACGTTTTTCTCCTGGCTTCTTTTCTTTTCCTTTCTTTTCTTCCCTTGGTATCTCACTGACCAAACAGAGTGAAAGGGAGTGTAGAATTCTTTGTTTTTTTTTTTTTTTTTTTCCTGGGAAAGAAAACAGTGCAATAGATAATGGGATACAGGCACAGATGCTAATCATATTTGGCAATCTTAAACTCCAAGTTCTCCAACTATAAACCTCGTAAGATTATGTAATAGCTAATTGTATCATGACAATGTCAGAACGATGACATCAATGCTGTCTTAGTAATTTTTTCTTTTTTTAATTCTTACAATATATATATATATATATATATA
>Ga0307514_10000844_pt1 | contig 49475 bp, 47 predicted proteins | sample 16_EM_MG_FD_203088 | JGI IMG/M metagenome (GOLD analysis project Ga0307514, IMG submission 203088) | Populus trichocarpa ectomycorrhiza microbial communities from riparian zone in the Pacific Northwest, United States - 16_EM | ecosystem: Host-associated > Plants > Roots > Unclassified | place...
CGAGACCGGACTAAAGTTTTCCGGGCTCAAGATTTCAGGACTGGACGGACCAGGGCGCTCCATAACAAGACTACAGGACTGCGGGACCCTACAGTCCATTGATTGGCCCCCACTCAGGAATTGATATCCGATTTAATGAAGCTTAGAATCCCCGATTCGGTACAAGTTCACCTCGGCTGAAGATTTGTTCCGAGATACGGTGTCCCGGAACTCTCATTCCCGAGCAGGATGTAGTATATCTGACCCTGGTTAAGACTACAGTCATGTTCTAGTCCAGTCGCGGAGGATGTCCCTCCGCGGAGAGACCGGTCCAGTCACGGAGTCCCACCCTCAGTGACTGGACTGGTTCATTCGCGGAGTACACCCCTGCACCCCACCTCAGTGAATGGACTGGTCCATTCACCGAGTGTACACTCGGTGAATACTCTGCACACATATGCCCACGCATGTCTGCGCACTCAGCTGGCCATATCCAGCTGAATTTAATCAATGCAATTGCATTTACCCCAGAGCAACTCCGTGCATTCAGCCCACATTGCGAAACTCGACCATACTTTGAGAGTTCTTCATTGTACCACATGCTTTCACGCTTTTGGCTGCTTTCCACACACTTTCGCTGCAAAACCTCTTACGCTGCAGAATCTCTTTCGCACTAGATTCAGCTGGTCTATCGAAGAGACGCAGCTCGTTTTTTGACGTGGACCTTTGCGGTGATGCAGCTAGTCTTTTGCACCCTCCGGCAGCGACCTTCACCGCCCTTTGCGAGTATGGAGAGGTTTCCCCAGGCTACGAATGAAAGGCATCTTCAACTGAGCAGTATAAGGTTACACGGCAGAAAAAGAGAGTTCTTGAGAATCAACTAAATTAGTAGATTTACAGTTCTTATTCACAAATCCTGATATCAATAGACTTTTAGACGAAGTTTATTCCTGCGACTAACTAACTCTGCGACCAACTCTGGCACCCACACCCAGGCATCCCAACGGTCCGGGGCGACTGGCGTCTTTTGGGGCCCCGAATGACGGTCCTGTCCGGGGTATGCATTTCGGAGGCCTGGTCCGTCCCGGTACGGAATCTGAATACCTAGAGCCCGATATAGATGACTGTAGTTTTAGGATACGGTTTTAGGATACGAAGCTAGGGTCTATACGAACTCCAAATTCTGGATGCGTCTGAATGCTGCGGCTGGGTGCCTGACAATTCAAGGGTCCACATTCAGACGGAAGCGGAGGAGCTACAGTTGTGAATGGAGGAAGCTTGGTAGTGAGCAGAGGGTCTTGTTTGTATGTTATCATGTTTGTATAATGGTATCGCCGTGCGCAGTGCACAGAGCTAGACTGCAGAGCCCTACAGTCTTTTCGTCCGTGGCTCTGCTGCCCTAGTCCTAAACAGTCCTTAGTTTGCTTGCCCCGAAAATTGTCGTCTGGTCCGGGGCTTACTTTTGCCCGGACGGGATGGACTATTAGGAAGCCTGCCCACACCTGTAGTCTCAGTCTGAGAATCTCATGATATCCAATTGCCATGGTTTCAGGGTTTAAATCGATGGTACTGGGTTAATGGCAATACTTGGACTCATAGGGAGAGCAGATCTTCTAATCAGATTTGCCAGTGGAATCCGCAGCTTAATTTTCAGGGTGATTAGGCCTGTGTGAGTTCGAGCGTGAGTGTGAGTGTTGAGTGCGAACATAAACATATAGTGATAATCGACAGTCTACTAGATCTTCATGAACATGGTGGTGACACTGATGGTCCTACAATAGTTAATAATACCACTGCACTAGGACTCTAAGTTGAGATCAGACAATCAGTTAAGTCCGCATGCTAGGAGGCTGGCTAGTCTGCTGGCCAGAGCTTTCGACGCTGGCTAGAGCTTCCAGAGCTGCACCACTGGCCAAAGCTTGAGCTTCGGATGTGGGCCAGAACTTGAGCTTCGCTTGCAGACCAGAGCTTCTGGCCTCTTTGCTGGCGGCCGAACCTTGAGTGTACCGTGCCGGACAACATTGAGTATACTGCTGCAGCCACATCTGCAAGAAAGCATGAAAGTGTATCTGCGCGAGAGGAAATATGCAGCGAAAGCCGGCAAAAGCCTGAAAGTTTGCCATACTTTCACAGTTGGCTCCCGTCTGAGTCCTGACACCTTTTGGGTTTGATTTCGTGCCGGTGAAAGGCCCAGGGTTCCCAACCGTCCGTCCGGACTACAGTCTTTCGGGGCCCGACATCGTCGTCCCGTTTAGGGCATGAGTACGGAAGGACTAGTCTGTCCCGGGCAGAACTCTCCAGGACCAGGGCCCGGTACAGATGACTGTTCTAGTCCATTCACGGAGGGGGTTCCTCCGCGGAGTACCTAGTCAGTTCACGGAGGCCCACCTTCCGTGAACGAACCGTCCATTCACGGAGTCCGTACCTCACCTCCGTGAACTGACTAGTTCGTTCGCGGAGTCAGTCAAAATTACAAATACTCTGCTCTGCACGCATGTATGTGCATGTACGTACACTCAGCTGGCTCTATCTATCCTGCTGAAGTCAATCAGCGCAACCGCGTACGTTCAGCGCAGCGCAATTGAGTACATTCATCAACCACATACATTCAAAGCAGCACAATTGGGTACATTCATCCATCGTGTACGTTCAGCGCAGCGCAATTGAGTACATTCTTCACAGCGCAACTGAGTTCATTCCACAGATTCTATCATACTAAAAATATGGACCGCCTTACATCTACCATCCCATATCAAATTCCGCCATTCAAAAAGGGTAGCCAACAAGCACTTACTCTTCGGGAAGCTGCTCGTCTTCAGTCCCCTGCTGAGCTCATCCATGTTCATTGTAGGTGTAAAGGCAACTGCACAACTGTTCGTTGCAAGTATTTCATAGCAAAAGCCAAGTGCACACTTCATTCCCATGGCCGAGATGGTGGTGCGCAGTGCATAGATACTGGACCTTCTGCTGGGCGCCTGCCCCCACCAGTCTTGTCTGCCCCCCATCGGCCTCGCCTGCCCCCACGCTGAGCAGGAGGCCTAGCCTCGGCACTGATGCTCGGCTTCGGGCTCCGGCTCTGGCAGTCGGCATGGAGCTTTTCCTTCTCTCTCTATCGTATATACGCCCATAGTTTTCCCTCTCTTTGGATCGACAGACAATTGAGCTTCTTCGTTCATTGTCTTTTACTCTCAACAGATCCCACATCTGCGGAGGATATTGCCATTGAGAGCAGTGATTTCACAGACCGGGATACTGAAGATGAGGAGGTTCTGGAGGAGGAAGGGGTCACTGGGGAGGAAGAGGAAGAGGAGGAGGGCAATGAGGAGGCGGGCAATGAGGAGGAAACTGAGGAAGATGAGCCGGTTTCAATGATGACATGGAGCACAGCGTAATTGTAGTTGCATCAGGACGTCCAATAGGCATCCCATTGTAGGGATCACGATGATGTATAGATTATTAATAATTTTTCATTGACTCCGTGAATGAACTAGTCAATTCACGGAGGTGGGGTACGGACTCCGTGAATGGACGGTTCGTTCACGGAAGGTGGGCCTCCGTGAACTGACTAGGTACTCCGCGGAGGAACCGCCTCCGTGAATGGACTAGAACACAAGCCAAGCCCCAAGTTACTTTGCGGGGTGGGCCATCCTTCCAATTAGGAAACAATCCTCCTTCACACCTAGATATCTGAACCCTTCCGATTGTCGCTATTTAGAGGGTTTGAAATATATCTCAACAATTTGCTGGATGCTGCACATGCATGTGCACAATGCATTCATAAGGCTGCTGTAGAAGAAGAGCATGCAAACCATAGATACATATATATTAGATACAGAACCCATTGTTTTCAGGCAACACAGGCAGAGTATAAATTCTACAAGTAGTCAGTATCTATTCTCAACACATTTTCTCCTAACCCTATAGCCCGAATTGCACCATCTAGCCGGCTCGCCCGGAGGCGGAGGGGATATCAGGGTCCTGTCATACTCTAATTAGAGTCAATACAGTATGATTAAACAACAACAACATAGCCCGAATTGCTTTTGTGCTATACTATTGCTAAAAACACAGAATAGTCGTCAAGTGTGTAAACGAACCTCCAGCCTCGCAATTAGTGTGTTATTATGAAGCATGATGGAATTCGAAAGCGGTCTGGGTCTGCCCAAGGGTTTGGCAGCCATCATAAGTTCGCGACCCGTACCATACCCCGAATAGTTCTGTGATAATAAGTTCACACTTCATTTCTGAACAGATGAAGCCATTTGCTCAGACTCAACGAGGCATCTGAGTGGAGTAATGTCAGACGCTATTAGCCAGCTGGAGGCAGTATTGTCAAAAGTGATCCTCTCGGCATATCTTTTAGTATAATAGCATTTCTAGCAGAGTCGGTTATGTATGCAATAACGTTGATGACTGCTTTGAGAAGTGTCGATAGTATGTTATTTCATGTCTGCTTTTTCTTTGTCAACACTTGGACATCCGTTCGCATGGGGTCCAACGCAGGCCACTACCTCGTTGTTCTATATATAATTTTTGTATATATTGGGGCCTGTAGGGAAATGTGATTAAATAACAGCCGAACTCCCCCGACAAAAGTCTTGGCGAAACAGAAACAGCGCGATAAGTCGGCAACAACGATAGCAATTAATAAACGGACGGCGGCAACCGGTTCTGGACGTCGAATTGACCCCGGAGCGAGCGCTCCAGCACCAGCGAGACCGCAGGAGGTGTGCGCCCACAGGAATCCACGCAACAGAGTGGGTTCGCGTAAAGGCTTGGCAGAAAACGAGACTGACGCGACGCGTCAGCCAGCGAGTAAGCGACAACAAGGACTACCCTAGAAGAGAGGATTACATCACAGGGGTGATGACCGAGGTCAGAGTGAGCGAGAGGAGCGACCTGGACACAGGAGAAGCGGGAGACAGGAGGCGCGATGCGCCTATGGATGTGGCGATGGAGATGGCGACAGCGGCGACACCGACCGCCGCGAAGACTGCCAGCCGGACCATATTTGAGCAGATGGAGAGGAATGAGAACGGAAAGCGGGGAAGGAATTGCGAGGCCCCAGCCCCAAGTGATTGTCGGAGCCGCATGGAGAGAACAATGCGACAGCAGGCGCAGAACCCAACGCAGCTACACCAAACCGTTGGACAGCTAACAAACCTGCTGGAAGCCCAGGAAGCCCGCGAAGAGGCACAGTGGCTAGGAATGACAACGTGGATGCAAGAGCGAGAGCAGAAATGGGACACCCACCACGAGGACGACAAACTGTGGGGGGCAGGAATCACGAACATGATTGCAAAGGTCATGAAAGGAGTAGCACCAGGCCAGGGAGCGAGAGAGAAGGAAAGAGAAAAGGCTGCAAGGATGGACGGTGGGGGGCTAGAGGCCTCCAAACACGCAGATAGGAAGCAAGAAGAGGGACCAGAGGAGAACCACAGGCCGCAGCAGCAACCGAAGCCCAAACTGCAGCTAAAACTGCAGTGCAAACCGCAACCTGCGCCCAAACCAAAGCCACCACCCACACCGGCTAGGTGGTGGGAGACAGTCCCACCCCGAACCCAGAGTTAGAAGGCGCCCGCCGGCCCTGCCCCCACCCCAACGACTGGATCGAGCATCGCAGAGAGACGCCTGATCCTGAGCAGAGACGAGAGCGTACCGCTGCCCAACAAGATGGACCAGGAAATTGCATCAGCGATCAAGAGATCGCTCTTCCACCAGATGCCACCAGCCCACGTGAGGATCATGAACGCAAAAATACACCCGAAGGGTACTATCACGGCAATCACCCTCCGAAACGCAACGGCAGCGATGGCACTTGTATACCGCGACCTCATCATCACTGCAGCGCGCACGGTCGACAAGGGAGTCATCAATGTTGAGGGGAACATATCCTGGGAAAGACGAAAGATCCACACAGTGCCACTCGTGAGGTATATGGGCAACGGCATGGAGGGCCTGCAAATGATGCGGGACGAAATCCATGATGAAAACAATGGAGTGATGATCCCCGTCCAAGTACGATGGCTGGCGAACCCTCACAGCATCAGGGAAAGGAGACAGAGGGGGGAGATCTCTGCATCGTCAGTCGTCTTTGTAGTGAAGAGGAACAAGGTGGCGCGCAAACCGGTAAAAGACGGCATTAAGGCGGCGGGAGAGTGGTCCCGTGTTGAACCATTCGCAAATATTGGCCCAGACAGCAGGTGTGAACACTGCTGCGGCTGGGGCCACATAGAGAGCAAGTGAAGCGGCAATCCAGTATGCGGCTACTGCTCAGGACCGCACCGCACCAGCGACCATAAGTGCAACGTCATGGGGTGTACTCCAAAGCTGGGCTCTCTCTGCGGCCACACACAAGAGAAATACCCCAACTGCAAAGGAAGTCACATCGCATTCAGCAGTAGGTGCGCAAAGAAGGCGGAAGCCACCAGAGAGGCACGGGAGAGGAGGAGAAAACACCCTGCAGGACGGACCATGCAGACCATGGGACCAACCACCGGGGCGAAGAGGATGACGCTCGGCCTGAGCACTAGGGCACCTGAAGGAGGAGAAAGGAGCGGGAGGGAAGAGGAGATGGCGGATGCAGAGGCAGGGGGCAGAGAGGCAGAGGACGTCGCAATGGCCAAGAGCACATCGACAACGGCAAAGGCAACGGCAGCACCATCCGCAGCTGGAACGGCGACAGCCGCGGTGACCAGCATTGAACTTGGAAATGAAACAGGAGCTCCAGCCCCCAATGGTTAAAGCGATCCAACACAACTGCCCCAGGTCATATGTATGGACCTTGGCCGCGCTCGAGATGGGGGTGGAACGGAAGGCACATGTGGTTTGTCTGCAATAACCACCGAGAGGAAGAGCGGGAATAGGAATCAGCCACCCGGCATACGAAAGTACAAAAAGAAAGAGGGTGTGGACGGCGGTGCACAAGGGGACCGGTCTTTTAACGAACGAGCGAACCAACCTGAGCAAGAACTGAGGCGATGACGTAATTGTAGTCGACATCATGAGATGGGGAGCGAAGATGGTAAGGATCGTAAACAATTATGATCAGAGAACGAGGGAGCCAGGAGTCAGACCAGCGAGAAGACTGAGCTGGTAGAAAATCATTAGGCAGGGGGGAGGTGGCAAGGTGCTCGCGGGAGATTTCAATGCGCACAGCCAACGCTGGAACCCGAAGTGCACAGAACGGAGGGATGCTGCATACTGGGAAGATATCATAGACGAGCATGGACTGCTAATTGAAAATGACGACCGGCCCACTCACCACTGGACGAAGAACGAAAGCGAGGGCGAATCCATCATAGACCTGACCCTGGCCAACCGACCATTGGGAAAATGGTCAATTTTGGATTGGAGTCACGTTACAGGATCTGATCACGAGATCATAGAAGGGGAGGTGGACATGGAGAAGCAGGAGGAAGCAGAAGGCACACAGATCGTGGGATGGAACCTAGCTGCCATGTCGCAGGAGGACGAGGAGCAGGCTGAGAAACTCTGGAAAGAGAGGGCAAGGGGAAGGGCATACTTGGGAGAAGAGAGCATGGGGGACGAAGTCGAGAGCGAAGCCGAGTGGTGCCAGGAAGCACTGAGCAAGGTACTCAATGCCACTGCCAAGAAGATAAGGAAATGTGCTTGTTCAAAGAGGTGGTGGAATGGCGAGATTAAAGAGAAGAGGAGCCAACTTGGAAGAGAGAAGAGAAGGAGGCGCAGATCTGAGGCGACAGCCCAGGCCAAAGCCGAGCTGCAGAAGTCAATTCAGAGAGAAAAAGGCAGGATGTGGAATGACTACCTGAGAAACCTAAGGGGAACTGAGGTCTGGAGAGCAGCAAAGTTTGCCAACTCACGGGCAAGAGCGACTGTGTAGGCCCTGACCAACTGCGATGGGAAACAGGCGAACACCATCAATGAGAAAGAAGCGATGCTGAGAGGAGAGTCCTTCCCCCCAAATGAGTACGACCAGTACTTCGAACTACCCCCAGCAGGGCAAGCACACCAGTCCATGACTGAGCGAGCGGTCGAGCGAGACCTGTTCTCGCAGTCAGTCGGAAAATCCCCAGGCCCAGACACGCTGTCTTTCGGAGCCGTATGCCTACTTTGGAGGTGGGATAAAGAGAGAATCGTGAAGCTAGCAAAGGCAGTTGTCCGAACAGGCCGGCACCCAGCCATGTGGAAACGGGCGAGCGGGGTCGTACTCTGCAAGCCAGGAAAAGACGACGACACGAAGCTGAAGGCGTACCACTCCATCTCTCTACTAAGCTCCTTGGGAAAAGTTGTCGAAAAAGTGGTTGCAGAGCTGTTGGCTGAAGTGGCTAAGAGAAGGGGACTGCTCAGCCACAGCCAGTATGGGAGCAGAAGAAGGCGGTCGGCAATCGATGCAGCGGCAGTCATGGTCGACAGAGCACACGCAGCATGGGGAGAAGGCAGCATAGCCGGTGTCCTCCTGATGGACATCAAGGCAGCTTTCCCGAGCATGGGGAGGGGGAGACTGATATATACAATGAGAGGCAAGGGGCTGGATGGAGACCTCATATGTTGGATGCCGAGTTTCCTCTCAGATCAAACTTTTGCAATGGTAATCGAAGGTAATGGCATGGAGAGACACCCGGTGGAAGCAGGCATACCGCAGGGGTCACTGGTGTCCCTGATCCTATTCGCAATTGACACTTCTGGGCACATGAAGTGGGTTGAGGAGAGGGTCGCAGAAAACGAAGGACTATCCTTCGTGGACGACGTCGGATGGGCGGCGACTGGGAGCGACGTAAACCAAGTCGTAAGAAAACTCGAAGCATGCGCAAGAGAGAGCATCGACTGGGCGGAGAGAAGGGAGCTGGAGTTTGACACCGCCAAAACTGAAGCGGTACTCTTCACTCGCAGGCGGGGCCACAAGAAGCACCTGCGTCCGAAGCCGACAGCAATGATAAGAGTCGGGAACGGCTACATCAAGTTTAACAAGGAAGCAACCAGATGGCTAGGAGTGTGGATGGACACCCATTTGAGGTTCAAGGAACATCACAACCGATGCATGAAGAAAGCTAGGGCCACAGAAGCACGACTCCGGTCTCTCACAGCAATGTACGGAATCGTACCAGCATGCGTGAGCGCAGTACAAATAGCCTGGGTCCAGGCCGTCACGCTGTACGGTAGCGAGCTCTGGTGGGATCCGATGTAAGGCAGCTAACGAGACGACCTCCAACTTCTCCTGAATTGACAAGCCAGGTCAACCCTGGGCGGGCTACTGACAACCCCAAGAGGTGCACTCATGAGAGACTCAGGGCTCGCACCTGCGGCAGTGGCCCTCGACGCCAGACAACAACGGCTCGTGGCAAGACTAACAAGTGCGTGCGGAGGCTCCATGCTGAAAAAGCTTTACCATTATCCCACACCTGGAGCACCGGTAGGCAGGGTAGCCGCGTCCGAGCACGCGCGCGGCAGGAGAACAGGGACGATGCGCTGGCCAGACCCGGGGGAGAAGCTAGCGGTCGGGACCACCATACTGGAAGAGGACACCTCGGGCTAGAGAGCTGCCGAGCGATGGGCGAGAGAGAAGGAAGGCAAGGCAGAATCTGGCACCTGGATGTGGTGGATGGACTGATCTCGTACGGACGATGTGAGAGTGGGAGCCGCAGCAGTTTGCTTAAATGGAGACGGGTGGACAGTCTTCTGCAGCTACCTCGGCACAGGACGAATGGAAGTGTTCGACGCAGAATTGTGGGCAATCGCAGTCGCCCTCCGAAAGTCCATCACAAGAGCGGAAGCGCAACGATCACACGTAGTCACTACAGTGGGAATCTTCAGCGATTTGCAGGCAGCAATCAGACAGACAGCGCACCTGGACCCAGGGCCAGGGCAGCAACTAGCAAGAGCAATTAACGAGCATGCCAGGGTCCTTTGCGCCCACGGCATAGAGATCATAATCCACTGGGTCCCGGGACATTCGAGCATCCCTGGGAATGAGGAGGCTGACCGCCAGGCAAACAAAGCAGGAGAAGACTGAGGCTACACAGAACATGAGCGAATATACACCTTGGCCGCGAATAGAGCTAGACGGATCCTTGAAGGGAGGACGGCGGAGAAGGCGGACTGGGAAGCTGACAAGTGCTCCAAGCACTATGGCTATAGGCTGAAGGGCAAGGCCGGGAGCAAGAGACCCGTCCCAATGTCAAGCGTGAAATCACTGGCAGCAAGGTTCTATAGACTGAAGAGTGGGCATGCACCGACTGGAACGTACCTAAAGCGGTTCAGACACAGAGAGGACGACAAGTGCTGGTGGTGCACGGAAGGAACACTACAGACGCGGGAGCATCTCCTCCGCCACTGCAGCCGATGGAAAGAACAGCAGGAAGCGCTCTGGACGGCGGTAGGAAAGGGCACAGGATGGAAAACGGGCAGATGCCGGCATGTGCAGATATCTGAGCTGTTTTCCATGGAGATATGCGACCAGGCGGTGATGGACTTCCTGGCAGCCACGGACGTCGGGAAGTTCCCGCCCAGGCAAGCGGAGGAGCGCGGGAAGCAGGAGAGCGGACAGGAGGAGCGTGAGTAAGGATGCTTGGAGCAGGGGCGATCTCTCTTTTCGTTGGTCTCTTTTGTTTGTTTTGTGTGGGCTCAATATATTTTTTGCTTGTCATTTCATTTGTCAAAGGGGACGATGGGTAGCGGGTGGGAGCTCCGCCATCTAGCCGGCTCGCCCGGAGGCGGAGGGGGTGTCTAGACTCTGTCATACTCTAATTAGAGTGAATACAGTATGAATAAAACAAAACAAAATGTGATTAAATAGCTCCGTCCTTCTACCCTTCTTCCTCTGGTACAAATGAAACGAATGCAAATGAATGGTTGCAATTGAGGAACAAAAAGATGGTGAAAGAAGTGAAAGAAGTGAAAGACTGGTAAGTACACTCTGCTCTATTCGGCGGCGTGGGAACTTCCCGATCTCTGTGTCCGCGAGGAAGTCCAACACCGCTTAATTGCACTTCTCCATAGAAAACAGCTGGGATAATTGCGAATGCTTATATATTCCCTCTTTCCACCCAGTTTCCATCTCATTGGAATTGGGCGCCGGTTTCCCGCCTGTTCCTGTACCCATAGTGTTTGCTGCACCGCTCGCTCTCCTACTGTGCTTGTGTAGCTGCTCGCTGTACGGAGATCCTCCTGGCTCTGTTCGCTGCTGAGATATCTGCTCGCACATGGGCTGTGCTGCCATGATCTTTGCGGGCTCCATTCACTTGTCGATCTGCTTCTTCATTCCCAGGGATGCCCGAATCCGGCCGGGTACAGCTGAACGTAGTCTTGACCAGGGTCGGATATAGTATATCCGGTTTGGGAATCAGAGTTCCGGAACAAAGAAATTCTACGCGCATACGCATGGGTAAAGTCGCCAAATTCTGGAACAAATCAACAGCCAAAATATCTGTGAGTGCTAATTAATAGACTGTAAGTTCCTGCAGTCCTGTAGTGTGTCATTGAATGCGTGGGCATGGCGAGGTTGTGCTGTGATCAGATGTTAGCGCCATATCGGAGAAGGCAGAGCTGCGCTGCAGTGTGTCATTGAATGAGTGGGCGTGGCGAGGTTGTGCTGTGATCAGATGTCAGCGCCATATAGGAGAAGGCAGAGCTGCGAGTAAAACGTTGAAACTGTAATTGTTAGAAGCGATCGGAGGATGCACAAGCGATGAGGCGACATGTAATAAAGAGCCACGTTCACCAGCCGTCTACACCCCCTACCAAGCTTATTTTCTAGTCACGATTCCCTCTAGAATTAAGGATAAGGGGCAGACGAAAGTACATATGCGGATTCCTGTGTATTGCCGCGTATATTCTGAAGCTTGATAAAAGGTTAGAAAATCTCCCTGTTGAACATACACCACTGGAAATATCCTACACATCATCGCTATCCTAACCGCAAGGATAATTTGCTCCAAAATCAGCAATATTCCGCTGTGGTTGTTGAAGAGGACAAAAATAGTTCCTGCGCAGGTCTCCCGAGTTCTCAGCATATAAGCCAACTGCTTGGTTCGTAGTCCCGTCGGATCGCCGTCGGTGAAACAGCTGTGTATGTAGAGTCGCTACATTTTTGGATGCATAGTGCGGATACAGGGTTCGGCCCATTCCGAGTTTAGCCGAGCCTGGATCTGGAAGGTGGGGTAAACTAGTGCGGCAACAAACTCAGAGAACTTCACTGCTTCAGATTTTGCCAGTCACATGCTGGAAGTGGTAGTATTATGTGAGCGATGAGGCAAGGGGAACAACCAACAAATCAATAACACATCTGATATACAAACTTGCGGATACTGGTAGCGTCAACTCTGCAGTAGTAGTATGTTCGAGAGAGACGGACAACTGCGACCTGGACATGTAGAGTCGTGTGCCTTGCGCTGCATCTGCCACGCTCACAGTCAGCTCGTGTTAGGTAAATATATACGCAGTGTTCACAACGGACCCGGCATTTTTATTGAAAAGCCCCAAGGCCAGTTTGCATATCTGAAACATGAAAATCAGCAAACAATTTTTCTGTATGGGTAGCAGACGATGTTGATTTTGGTGGTGGGTGGATTATTTTCCTCGGACGATGAGCTATTTTTAGTAGTGATATAGAAATTCAGAGTGGACATAGGAGGTCACTCGGCCTGGGCTATGTCTCGAGAAACCTGCGCCAAAGGCGGCCGCCCAGGCTTACTCTGAAACCCTCACGACCGGCTTTTTTTTCAAGTCTAGCCTCGTATTACTTTAGTTCATTTGGCAACGTGGTAAAAATAACGTACGAGTGCACAGACAAGGCTCCAACCAAGATTGCCACGTCGATTTATCGAGAGATAACATACCAGTTTTCGCTAAAAAAAAGTCGCTAGACACGTTGAAATGAACGATAGACTAACTAGTGACAGAATTAAGTATGCGTATCATTGATAGACATTAGCTATATATGATTGCTTGCATTCTAAATTTTAGCATTGTTACCTCTAATGGTAGGATAACTCTCTGAGTAGCGGGCGCCTGGCGCCTGGTGTGGCGGGCAGTGTGTGGCGGGCAGCGTGTGGCGGGCAGCGTGTGGCGGGCATCGTGTGGCGGGCGGCGTACGATGGCCGAAATTTATGAGGTCTGTCGATGTCATGGTCTGAACCTTATCTCTAGCGCGCCCACCGCGGTAAGATCTCACAATGTCTCACTGACTATCATGGTTTTGAAACTTGCAGCCTTAGATTCTGTAGCAAAGGTAGACAATTGAATCTTGGGGAGAGCAGATCTCCGACTCAGTTTTTCCAGCAGAATCTGCAGCCTGATTCTCGTCGATTTTGGACGTATGCACTTGAAGTTGATGGAAAGTGCAATTACAGAACGCATGTGAGCGTGAAGGGAAGCGCTTTTGTGAGTGGCAGAAATCGAACTAGGTGGATATGACAGTTAAGCGGGCTTGATGGAGAGCAGGGATATGGGGCACAGACCGGTGAGAGCACCAGCGATTGAAACGGTCCGACCGTCTGCCCATCCCTACCTCGCCCTATATCGTCATCCATGGCTTCAAATTATATAGGCCAGAGTGTCCAGTCTTTATCTCCCAAGGACTGCACCCCAGCTAGAGAAACTATAGTCAACCGCAACTTGCCATGGCATTCAGTTTAGGTTTATCTCCAAAACCAATTTGCAGGTTCAACAGAAGCACGGAAGAGTTAATCTGCGTACATTTATGTCTGCAGCGCGTAAAGGGTAGCTGCGGTAGCTACAGGGCTATTACAGCGTCTTTCAGTGAGGTAATATTCAATCACTAGCTCATCGAGATATCACTCGATCACGGTAACATCACTCGTCAGACCACAGGGCCAGGTTGTCCCTCTACGGTTAATACTACCTAAGGCAAATCATTGTAGATCTCCTTATACGGTAGGGGGAGTCTTCGGACGGACGAATAGATCATGAATTCACCATGCCGGGGTAGAAACGATGTATCTAGGCCACCCCAAAAGGCAGCGAAGCCGTCGACGTATCTTGTACTTCTACCATACTACATCGGCGTCTTCTGTGGGAATAAAGTCCACTATACCTAACAAATCTGGGTCCACGCTCTAGAATGTTTACTGATTTATCTAATACACAGTGCGATCGACACTAGTTAAGGGGGATTTCTTCTCTAGAAAGGATTGGGACTATTTTACCTTCAATATCCAGATCGATGTAGGGGTTTAAAAAAAGGTCCCGATTTCCCCGTGCATAGGCGAGGAAAATACTATAGGCTCTGCAAGGAACATCCACAAAGGAATCCCCGGAGACCACTCACGTAGTTTCAAATCTAGTGGCCTCCTATGCTACGACACCAAGGACACTTGCTTTGTGCCAGTCGACTGCCGACCGTTCCCGCTCGAATACGATCAATGGTGGTGGCAACAGTTAATTCATTGCGGTACTTCACAGGTGAGCTGTAGGCTGCCTACCTCATTTCGAACATCTCATACGCGTCCGAGATTTGTATGTCTGTCCATTAGCGTACGTAGGTTAATGTAAGGTGCAAAGTACGTAGTCTATTCTCAGAGATAGGCAAGATTATATTGTTGAGAGCAAAAGAGAAAGAACGAAGAAGCTCGATTGTCTATCGATACAAGAGAAGGAAAACACTAGACTTATATACAGAGAAAAGACCATACTCGGCATCGCCGAGTATCACAATTGGAGCCCGAAGCCGAGTACCAGTGCCGGAGCTAGGCCTCCTCCTCGGCATGGGGGCTGCAACCCACCGGCCTGATGCCCGCAGCCTTAGGCCGAACGCCACCGCAGCCACCGGGCCAAATCTCATGCCAACATATATATGTATAGCAATGTTGATCGTACTCCCTACATCCGGTCCCGTCCCCTCACTCGGCCTGTTTCTCCCGTAGGGTGTTGCATGAACCTGACCGAGCTGAGCTTCAACTGAGCTGATGTCAAGGCACACAGCCGGTAGGGCATAAGGCAGTCATCTACCTTGTATATATCTCGAGTCTTTCTCCTGCTCTCCAGTCTCTGTACCTAAGTCTATTCACACGGTTCTCCCCTTCTATATTTCAACATAGGGCTGCACCACTTCGGCGTAGCCCTTCGACTCGGCCTATCCATACTTTCTTTCTTGCACCGCCACCACCACGTCGTGTAGTTAGCATCGTGCCAATCGGTCGGTACCATGTCGATTCGTCGGGTCGCGTTAAATGTATGTAAACAAACGTGCCGAGCACGTTGGTTGTCCCGATTCTCCATCAAGTTACTGCTCAACCTATACCTATTGAAGCATCGTTATCCCCGTCATCATCGGCCATCGTCGCCATCATCGGCCATCGTCGTCATCGTCATCGTCATTGTAGTCGTCATCCTCTCGGTGCCACATTCGAGGTAAAGGAATTGGACTAGTTACTATCGGTGTCAGTGTTAGTCATAGTCTTGGTGTTAAGAACGCCTGCCTGAAGATCTCTACCCGGATCACATACCCAGTGCGCGTTACCCTAGCGGTACCTCTGCGGCGCTCTCCAGATTTCTCGTTGTACATCCAGCCGATGTTCCCCCTGTCTCTATAGTCCATTCCCGAATAATTTCTGTCGCTATGTCGCTGCAGTAGTCATCTCGAACAGCATACTGTGTGTGAATCTCAGTGCAGCCCGATTGCTCCGTAGTCTCGAAATTAAACTCGTACTGGTGCCAAACGCGTCTCAAGTTCGTCCCGTTGATGCGTCGTTTGTCTACCGTATTCTCGTCACGTGTCACTGTAGTTCCCATCGATCAACTCGCATCAATTGCTCGTGATAAGCAAGTTGATTTTACCGGGTATACAGCTTTTGCTAATACTGCTGTTGCGAGTGTGAAGCGAAGTAGTCCGACGACACCTTAGTAGACGCAACGACGGAGGAGAGATGACGGCGGGTGAGTGACGACAATGGTAGTGAGGTAGCTGTCAATGGTGGAGTAGATGCGAGATAGGTAGATGATGCCGGAGGGTTGTAGATGACGACGCGCACTAGGGGACATCGAGTAGACGAGGACATGCAGACTAGGATACGGTACACGACGGCGCGGAGGAGATACAAGGTCTGAGGATGGAGAGGTGGACAGACGATAAGTAGAGGTGACGCAGAGAGCGGAGTAATGGACAAAGCTGGAGGCATGGACGAGGGCAGATGGTGGGAATAGAATGACGACAGACAAGTGCAGGCGTCGCCGAGTGCGAAGTTATATCGAAGATGGACCTCAACGAGTGCGGAGGCATAGACGATCAAGAGCAATGGAAGATAGCGATATCGACTGTGACGTCGTGATGTAGCGGAGTCCGATCATGGAGTGGGTTGAGGCGTTGGAGAATGCAGAGTGAAAAGGGCTTCAGGATGTGCTCTAGAGTACTCTACTCTACATATAACAGTTCCGAAACGTGTTCCATTGATTATGCTCTCCAGAGACGCATGTCGGACCGTTCTGGGAAACTCCTTGCATGCACTTGCCGTTTTCAAAGGTGCCGAAGTTTCTTTCGGCTATCCAGCGGGAGACTAAACAATACAGGTGCGATCTTCGTTCTGCCAAGCCCACAAACGAAAGGCTCGGAATTTCGGCATCCACTGGAAACGGTAAGCGAACGCAAAGAGTTTCCCAGAATGGGTCAGAGTGTGTACCTCTTCTCTAGAGCAGAGTACTTTACACATAGTACGGTACCTACCCCCTGAAGCATTTGACTGCAATCCTTCAACGACTCAATTCACTCCATCATCGACTCCTCAGACTCCACCGCATCACAACGTCACAGTCGATTTACTCTCTTCCTCTACTCTCGTACACGCCTCCACACTCGCCGACACCTGTTCTCGTCCCTCTTCCACGCCTTTGTCTTCATGCAAGCCTCTGTCCTCGTCGGTTCCAATTCTCCCACGCCTCCACCCACGTCTATGCCTCCCCCTGTCTATACCTCCGCACTCTACGCCCACATCTACGCATCGTCTACTTTACTTTGTATGCGAGACCTTAATGTCCCCCTGCGCAGCGTAAACGGCACCACTCCTCAAACGTTCACACCTCCGTTTAAGCCGTTGTCTACACCGAGTATTCTCACAGTGCGACCGATGATTCACTAATACTATATTAGGTCTACAAATTTGCAGATATTAGGTCTGGGCGGACACTAAAGTCGCGAGTACCCGCCCGGACCTGGCATAAGAATAGAGTGGTTTTTGTTTATGATGGAATGAGGGAGTGCTGTATCAAATAACGGTCACAAGTCACTTCAACATGCCTCTGACCGCCAGTGCAATGTCCCACCGCCTTCGTCTCGTCTCTCCTCCGCCGTCATATACTCCGCCCTTAAGTACGTGCAACTTGTCTACACTGTCGTCTACAACCCCTCCGGTCTTGTCTCTACTATGCCGTCATATGTACCACCTCGCTTACATGCGACTTGTCAACTTCCCTCTACCCTCATCTCCGCTCCACCCTCGTCTCTCCTCTATTGTCATTCCTCCGGGCTATTGTCTATCATCTATGCCGTGTCTTCGTTCTGTGTCTTTCACTGTACACTGTCGTCTTCGCCTTCCCTCCGCATCATGTATCATCTACCTCCGCCGGTGTCATCTACCGGTGCCGTTGCCGTCCCCTCTAGCATTATCTCCCTCCCCGTCGTCGATTGTCTACAGCTGCAGGCCTCCCAAAAGTCCGTCCAGGGCGGGCGGATGTCTATCCGATTCCGGACTACAATTTGTCGGGCGGAGAGTTTTTGGACTAGGGGACTACCAGGCCCGAATTTAAACCGAGTGATGCCTAGATGAAGCGAGTTATGTAGTGGTTACTAGGCTTCACCCCGATTTTTGCTCATCCACACCTGTTAGAAGGTTCCTGTGCCTAGTATTGGGATACGAGAGTTGTATGCTATGTAATCTGTTACAAAATGAGTAGTTTTAAATCTAAAAAACCCCGAAATAGGGAGCGGTAGCCTCTGCCAGAGCCCACCAGATCCCCGTTCAGGGTCCTTGGTGTCTCTACGCATATCCCGCCCTGGACGATGATGGCGAACCTTGAAAGACCAGCTGTCGCTCGGACTATTGGGAAGCCTGTACAGCTGTGATAATGGTCCGAGACTAACACATACCCCAACACCGACAGTACCGCGCAGGGACGTGACACCGAAGGGATGACGATAGGATGATGTCGGGAATGACGCTTTAATTGGTTAGAGCAGTAACTTTGATAGAGAATACTCACTACCGGCGAGCCTTGCACGTTTGTTTACATCCATTTGACGCGACACTAACAAATTTACCTGATATCGATCGACTGACACGACGCAAATCGAACGACGTGATGGTGGTGGCATATAAGGCAAAACTTCGTTCGGGCAGGTCAGAGAGCTACGCCAAAAAGGGTACGGTCCTGCCCGAGCACCAAGCCGTGCGAGGGAGATTAGATGCGGTTGCTGAGCTGGCGTAGTACGAGAATATACAGCGGCACTCACGGACGATTCTCAACAAATTCCTCCCAAAGAACCTACGCCCGGCTGACACCGTCAGGGTTACCGCGTGTGTGGATTGGTACGAGGTTTGCGGCGTGGTGACTGAGGACTTTGGAGCGGGCAGGGGTTCCAGCTACATGTACGGCGCAACACTACAATTGAACAGTGACCTATTGAAATAGACTTCACGTTTTCTAGCAACTCACAAGTTGTCTTGGGCTTGCTTGTAGAGCGTTCGGCGCTCCGGATCTAAGTGCTAGAGCAGGCATGGCAACGGTCCGTCGGGACTGTAGTCATTATGGGAACTAGTGTACAGTCCAGCCCAGGTCACCAATTTTGTCGCCCTAAGGCATCCAGTTCTCAAATCTCCAGGACTAGGGTAGTGCTCTGGACTGCAGGTACCTGCCAAGTGACATCTCGTACCAGTGGTTTGGAGCCTTTGTTAACTCTAACCGCGCGGTAGAGTGTACCATTTTACTGTGCTGTGCCGAAGGGAGATAGGGCGCAATCTTTTGGTTTATTGCAGCCATATTATGGTGGTCATTCGGTCATCGCTTCATCACTCGCGATCACCATTCCATCACTCGTAATCACCGACCTGTCACTCGATGGACTACAGGGTCCCATGGGTTCACGGTCTTATTTTCCAGAGGATTGAAATCCCCAGTCCAAGGTGAAGGGGCCCGGAAATTCATAATCCGGGCCAGGCTGAGCCTTCGGACGGACAGGACGGACTTTTTCCATCCCTGTGCTAGAGAATAGGTGCGTCTGTAAGCTTTGGAAACGGCCAACTCCGCTTCGTGCATCCATTCCTATTTAAGTATAATTGACGGTTCGCTCTAAGTACGCTCCACTTCAAGTGCTTGTGCCTTCGGTTGCTGTCCATAACATCCAGCACAAGGTCTAGAGAGTCTGTCGGAGTCGCCCGCTATGCCTAATATGAAAAATATCTCTTGCCACTCGCGTCTCGCCACTCCCGCTCGCCACTCTGCCTTGAACGAACTCACCAGATTTTAGCAGCCGCTTGCTGCTTAACCATTGACTGTACCTGTACGACGTAATACACCTGGCCGTCAGCAGTCATGGCATTGAACCGTAAGCGACCAGAAATTTCCTCGTCGCTGCTCTAAACGCGCTACCTCCCCAGCCCAGACCATATATTCCGTACGCCTGAAAGCATACATACAGATGCAGTTCACCCTTCACCACGAAATAGGAAAAAGACATGGATCCAAAGTAAAATCGAGGGTGGTGGGGTGTTGCGTGAAGTCTTGGCACACATAAGCGAAGCGAGTCGGCGGTATTCCCTACACAACGTGGGGTGAGCAGCTAATTCTTAAGGAGAGCCTCAACCCCTTGCAGCTCGTAAAACTCTTCACCACCCGCTAGTATCCACCCAAAATCAAGTACGAACGGACATCACTGCACTATGCTTCGGAGGGCGGACATGAGGCAGTGGCACAGCTGCTGCTGGACAATAGTGCTGACATCTCCACTGGCGACCAGTCCGACTGGACACCGCTGCACATTGCTACACGGTACAGATATGAGGCGGTGGCACGGCTGCTATTGGACAAAGGTACCCCAGTCTCAGCTACCACCGAGGACAGTTCCGACGTCTCTACTACTGAAATGAACAGATGGACGCCGCTTCACTTTGCTTCGGTGGACGGATATGAAGCGATAGCTCGGCTGCTGATTGACAAGGGTGCAGACATCTCCGCTGGTGATCAGTCCAACTGGACACCGCTGCACCTTGCTTCGCAGAATGGACATGTGGTAGTGGCACAGCTGCTGCTGGGCAACGGCGCTGATGTATCTGCTACCAACCAGGATGGATCGACACCAATGCACCTTGCTTCGGAGAGGGACATGAGGCGGTGGCACGGCTGCTCCTGGAGAAGGGCGCCGTCGTCTCTGCTACCGACCAGAAAGGATCGGAACCACTGCACCTTGCTTCCTAGTACGGACACCTACTTGAGTAGCTGTTCCCCTACGTACCTACTCTCGCTTCACACGATTTGTATATAGAGAAATACCAGACTTCTCGACGCTTCTTATGTGTCAGCAGAGATTTGCCACAATTTGTAGTTGGTTGATCCATATTACTAAATATCGCATACCTATTGGAGTTTCTTTCAAAGTGTTCCTTAATTACAACTGTCTGGACATTTGTTCTGAAATTTATATTGCAAGACAGTCATTGGAAGGTATGGCTAGTGAACATGGGGCGACATGGTTCACTGCGTTGATTTAGGTTAGGTTTCGAGCCAATCGGGGTTTTTCTTTTTAACTTTAACTTTGACGTATGAATGGTTTCTACTCGTAAACAGTGTTACTTAACCGGATGTGGTGATATGTACGGTTTATGATTTTCTGACACGCACTGGATTGGCCACAATAGGGTTGTTAAGTCTATTTTGTTGTGGTTAGGACTAGGCGTCAAGTGTAGGTTAACAGTGCAAGAGCAGGTTAGTTGCCAACAGATATCATTCGAAAATATTCCACCTAAATAAAGTAATGTAGCAGATATACTTTTGCCATACGACTAAACATCTTGGTGTTGGCGGTAAGCGACCACTCTACAAATTGTGATTGTGTAACGACTACTCACTAAAGAGTCGTAACTAAGGAAAGAGACCTTTTAGATGAAGGAGAAAAGATAATATGCTCCCGCTTAACAAGCCGCGATATTGTTAGTCCCATTTGACTTCATTATACAATTATAAACTGATATACTTTATCCGCTAAAAGCATCCCCGCATCCACTCGAATTCGCGCTATTGAGTTCATAGCGCACTTAACTTGGGTTGCACCATAGATACACACGTTCTTTTTGTTTACGTTGTCAAGTAGTACATCATCTTCACATATTCGGAATGAACCTACGGTAGGATACCTCGAATCTCAAGATAACCTGCACATCTGTGACTAATTTTTCTGTCGCCTAATCCTCTAACGCCGAGATACAATCCGATTCTATGCGGATGCTGTCGGGAGTATCGAACGAACCACCAGAAACCGACTTCTCCTGTTCCGAATTCACACTTCAGCTCTTCAAAAGTGATGAAAGACTACTCCCACTAACCCTACCAACTAGCCCTAAGAAGATTGCCACAAACACCGCAAAACACGATTAATCTCACAGTTCTAAGTGCGGATCATCTTGAACATTCGTAAGCGGATAATCTATTGCATAAAATTCCTCGGTACTACATGAATTCCTCACGAGTTAACCAATTTCGTAATGTAACGATGCAGCGATAGACAGTAACAATTATCCATCAGCTTCACAGACTCTCACTCACTGTTACAACTTACCAAATCTTATCCAATTGACTTGATCTTCTATTGTCATGTATCCCTTGGTAATTTATATGACACTGTAGTCTCTGATCTCCTGTCTATTAGCAGGTTGTTGAGAAATATCCAATTTTGGAAACAATCCCAGGCCGGCGGTTATCTTACAATATATCGTCGGTCAAGCCTTTGTTTGTTTTAATCATTCTACATTCAGTCTAACTAGAGTGTGGTAGTACCCAATTCTCCTTCCCTCTGGATGACCGACTAGGTGGGGGCGCTCCCCTACTTCAGCCCATTCTTCATCTTCAACAAACGAAACGAAAGCGAAATGAATAGTCGCAACAGAAACAAAAGAAAGTAAAGAATACATATATTCTGCTCTGCGACGTGGAACTTCACGGCCTCCGTAGCATCACTGTCTGATTACACTTCTCGTTTGTTAGACTGAGGGATACGGACTTATGGGATTCAGCTAGTGATGCAATGCCGAGTGCGCACACTAGCTCGCAAAGCATACACGGTCTACTATATATATGAGGGTAGAAACTCCCACAATAGAGAGATAGAATCAACAGTGATCTTCACAAAAAGTTAACAAGTTATGAGCCTGGCGGTCGCTACCATCCATCTTTACTGTATGTATTTTTCAATTTGGACGAGCATTGACAACCCTAACCCATACAACATACTGAGCTCAACACCATCACTACAGTTCTCGTACAACTCCACCTCCATTACCACTTCTACCTTCACAATGAAACTGAAACATTCGAGACCGAAGATGGCCTACGATATCATTACTGGTGGCAATCCTATACCTGTCGGAAACCACATCCAGCCATGTACACAAGTCAGAGGGGAAATTAGGCACTGCCATACTCTAGTTAGAATGCATGCAGAATGATTAAAACAAAACAAACAAAAATGTATACAAGTCAATCACGCTCACACACATCCACTTTCAGCGCTCCGATGACATACTCTTTTACATGAAGAATATCGATGATGCCACAGGCTATACCACTTATCCTCTATCGTTATTTCGCCTCTGGAGAGAACTCTGATGTGACCCTCAAGACTCACATCTTTATCACTTCATCGAAGGAGTTCGAATTGATTTAACTTTGAGTACTATATCTCACACTGAACACCTTAACATTTTCGTATTCCATACTAGAAGACAGAGAATACGGTTCACATCACGGAACTCAGAGAGAAATTTATGGGATTTATCTTCTACTCCCGATGCGGTGGTTCACATATCCAAAGCCGCAGTGGGTGAAATAGTCTTCCAATGAAGCAATGGTACACTCACTGCACAACGGACAATCACATCACTGAAGCATACGGGAAACGAAGTGTGCCCAGAGTGGAAACGACAATTTTGGAAATGACCACCGGTGCGGAGGAAATGGTAATCGAACATGCTACCGCAACTTAAGAGTCGATTGCATTCACTTTAAATGTGCGAAACAGCAAAGAACGAAGCTAACACAGCTACCGCCGCATCATCCCGTGATACTGCCAGAGATCTAGACAATGAGAGTCATCAGTTTGGGAATATCCCATACTGTGCAATGACTGCAGCAAAGGCAAGCAGCACGTGCTACCAGCCCATAGTCATAGAACTCGGAGATGACAACATGGTAACTGTGACTAATCGTGGACTTGTTGACGTATCTCAGGGCTACCAAATCGATGCGCTATAACCGCTATAACCATATCTAGCTACGGTAAATGCTCCATTTCATCGTCATCATCATCCATCACTCACACCGGAAGTCATGTCGATGATCGTTACAATGTATCCCCAGCGCAGCAAACGCACTTACAGCATCAACCTTGGTTGTACTTCCAAGTAGACCCCTAAGCAAGCTCACGGCATTGACTCCAATCACCCACAGTGATGACTTCACCTGCCATTACCAAGTTTATTTGGAAAGGGGGAAAGAGAAAGAGAGCAAGCGAACCTACAAATGCACCGGAACGCGCACTCACTACCGTACCAGAGGTAAGTTTGGACAGCGGCGGGACAGCGGAAGTGTACCCTGATCCGAATTCCGAACCCAACCGATTCAAACTCCGGCACCCCCAAGCAGCAAGGAACATTGCACATCTGAACAAGATTTTCGACGGCTCTCAGCGCAATTCATCCAAGGTTGATGCTTGTGTCTCATTCCTGAGGTGGCAATCTGCGGCAATGGTTGTTGATGCAGAGAACCATTGCTTCCGGGGTAAACCTGTGGCAAGGAGCATAGTGCGTGTTCTACTCAGTTCACGGAGGATGTTGCTCTACGGAGTGACCGGTCAACCGACGGGGTAACTGGGTTCCGTGAAATGACTTGTCACTGCACCGAGCGTACACACTGCGTGAGCTGACCGCTCACTTCGTAGAGTGTACACTCAGCTCCCCATATCCTGGTGAATCCCATCTAGGCATCTCAACGGTCCGGGGCGAATACAGTTCTTCGGGGCCCGACATGGTGGTCCCGTCTTGGGTATCATTGATGTAGCCTCGTCCGTCCGTGGCCGAATCATTCAGCCTTTGGGCCCCGCACGAGTACCTATAGTAGGTCGACAGCTACCGGCGGTGGGTATCCGGTGGTGATACCGATGATCGGCCTTAAAATTTCCCGTATCAAAGCCCCGAAACTACCGGCTGTAGGTCTTCAAACAAGCGCCTGTGGGTACTACTACTACAATACTTGTGATAAACCTGAATACAAAGCATAGTATTAAATAAGATGATATCTACCGCTTTTCAAAGTTCAATCAGCATATCACGCTGTCATGACCATTGTTAAAGTAAAAATAAGTGAAACGACGTAACGCAATGAGAGCCGTACAAATCTTGACGCTCGGTACAGTATATCACAGTGGTAGACTGGACTTTATTGATACGAATCTATGTTATTACACAGTAGAAGTCGGGGAAACGGTGGTGATTCTCTTCAAGTATCACTTGCACAAACTGGTTGAGGAACTGACTTTATGGAATTAACGCCCTGAGCTATCAATCTAATTATATGTATCTGCAAACCTCACAGCACAATGTAACTCGTATAGATGGAGTTTCGGGACCGATCTAGCAGTCTTAACTTGTTTCGAGTTTTGGTATAAAGCCACCCACTACCCCAGTCACCACTACGTCATGTAGTTAGCATTGTGCGAATCAGTCGGTAACGTGTCGATTTGTCAGGGTCACATAAAATATATGTAAACAAACGTGTTAAGCTCGCCAGTTGTCAGGGTTCTCCATCTAAACTCCTGCTCCAACCGATTGAAGTATCGCTATCATCGCTCATCGTCATTGTAGTCGCCTCTCAGTGCCACATTCAAGGTGAAAGAATCGGCTCATTACTGTCGGTGTCAGTCTCGGCCTCTCGGTGATGAGAATGTTTGCTCTGAAGATCTCTACCCCAGGTCACATACCCAGTGCGCGTACCCCCGGCGGCACCGCCGCGGCCCCTCCATATTTTTCGTTGTACATCCAGCCGACGTTCCCTCTCGCTCTCCATAGTCCATCCCGTAGGCATTCCCGAACGACTTCCGTCGCTTTGTTGCTGCAGTAGTCATCCCAAACAGCATGCTGTGTGTTGATCCCAGTGTAGCTGGATTGCTCTGTAGTCTCGAAACCAAATTTATAGTAGTGCCAAATGCATCTCGAACTCGTCCTACGGAGGCATCGTTTGTCTACCGTGTTCTCGTCTCGTGTCGTGTCGCCATAGGTCCCATCAATCAACTTGACTTAATTACTCGCGACAAGCAAGCTAAAGACGACACACCCTGCTCCCGCTTACCGATCACTGACGAGAGGGGTCGAAGTTAGTAAATTTTGTTCTCGATCCGACCGAATATACTGCTTCCGTCTATGCTGCTGTTGCGAGTGCGAAGTAGACCTGCGTCACCTCAGTAGACGCGACGACGGAGGAGAGATGACGGCGGGAGAGTGACGGCGATGGAAGTGAGGTAGCTGTTAGTGATGGAGTAGATGCGAGATGGGTAGATGATGCCTGCGAAGGGCGTAGACGACGACCCGCAGTAGAGGAGGATGTCGAGTAGACGAGGACATGTAGTGGACTAGGAAACGGAGTAGACGGCGCGGAGATACGAAGTCTCAGGAGCGATTAGGTGGAGAGGTGGACGACAGCAGTGGCAACATTAGTTGCATGTAGACGAGGGCGGAATATAGGACGGCGGGGAGGAGTAGACAGATTAGTGAGGCGGTGAGTACCTAGAGTAAACTACAGCGCAGACGGAGGCGTGCACAACAAGGAGTCGTTACGCCGGGAGACATCAGAATGCCTGGCATGGAATGACACAAACGATAAGTAGAGGTCGACTGCGGAGGCATGGACGATCAAGAGCAGCGGAAGAGAGACGATATCGACTTTGACGTTGTGATGTAGTAGAGTCTGAGGAGTTGATGACGGAGTGGATGGAGAAATTAGAGAATGAACAGTGAAAAAGGCTTCAAGGTATCGCAGAGTACTCTGGAGTATGACAGCTCTGAGTATGGATTATGCTTCGCAAGCTTGCCCCACTCTAGGAAACTCTTTTTGCACTCGCTTACCGTTTTCAAATGTCACCAAGGTTTCATTCGGCTATCTAGCGGGGTACTGCACAACACTGGTGCGATTGTCGTGCGATTAAGCCCTCCAGGATCGCTATCATCTCGGCGACCTCTGGAAACGGGTAAGCTAACGCGAAGAGTTTCCTAGAATGGTCCACCCACCTTGCCAAATATAGCGTGGATCCCTGCACTGGTGTCAGGCGTTGTGACTCTATCTCGGATGTACCGATAACACATCCGCGACAAAACATAGAGCACGATGCGATCATCGAGTTGCCAAACACGATTGATGGATGGCTTCAGCTGAAATAAATCTCGGCGATCTTTTAAACGGGAAGCGAGCGCAAAGGGTTTCCAGAATCGGCAAGCGTGCGGCTCTGCAGAGCATGAACCCCGGAATTGCAAAGAACAGTGTCTTCGCTTGAAGCCTTTTGACCTCGCATCCTCTAATGCTTCCATCCACTCCACCATCGACCCTTCAGACTCCGCTGCCTCACAACATCAAATCGATATCGCTCTCTTTCACTGTTTTCGTCCACGCATACGCACTCGATGATTTCAGTTCTCACGCTTCTGCACTCGTCGATGCCCGTTCTCCACCGCACGCATCGTTTTTCCACACCTCTGCCAACTTCAATGCCTCCCCTTCCCTTCGATCCATACCTCCTTGCTCTGCATTCACTCCACACGTCGCCTATACCATTCCATTCCGTGCAAGCCTTCCGATGTCTCCCCACATAGCGCGTATGGCAATACCCTTCAAGATCGTGCGCGTCCAAGCCGTTGTCTCCTCTGAGTTACGACGCGACTTATATTAATTCAATGTCAGGTCTGGGCGGACGCTAAAGTCACTAGCACCCGCCCGGACTTGACATAACCACTGACCTGTTTTTGCTTATTACGTGGTGAGCAGGACGTCGGGAGTGTTCCATCAAATAGACCGCCACAAGTCACATCTAACCTCCACCGCAGCCCTTGTCTACTTCTCCGCCCTCGTCTTTCCTCGGTCCTCGTCTACTCCTCCACCCTCGTCTATTTGCAGCATATCTTGCCTACGTCGTCGTCTGCGTCTCTCTCATTGTTAACCCCTCCGCTGTCGCTTCTCCTCCACCCTCGTGTCTCGTCCGCGCCGTCGTCTACACCTTCTGGCGTCATCTATCCAACTACTGTGATCTACCCCACGGCCATTGCTGTCTCTCTTTCACCCTTATTCATCCTTCGTGCTATTGTCGATGTCTATCGAGGTGACGATGATCTAGTTGGCACTGGTGGCGGCAGTGTGGGTGGAAGCAGAATACCTAGCGAGACCGGCATGCCTAACGCATGACGAATTTTGCGGACCGCCGAACGAGTTCATATTCCTCGAAGCACTACTCAACCTCTAGGAGAAGTAGTAACTCCCCACCATTGCCATGTAGGGCCACCTTCAATAAGAAATTGTCAACAGCTTGACCCGCATGCGCCGATGACGCCCATTCAACTGTTGGACGCGTATGAGAAGTGCAAAATGAACTCGGAAGCCTACAGCTCACAGCTACACTATCGCAGCCTAAGTGATGAATTTGGTGTCGTTACCGCCCTGGGGTATTGCATGACTTTCTTGGCTGAGACGACCGGCGAAAAGTGCAGCCCATGATGTGCTGATGCAGAGAGGGTAGGGAGGTTGTGTCGGACTATTTTTTTTTTGGAAATGAATTTATCACTATCTATCCTGTTGATATAAATCAAAGCTCTACTCCTCATGTCCATTCCTTCGTTCATCCCTCCACCACACATCGAGATCACAGGCCACATAATATTAACACTGACGGTTTGTCTGGGAAACAAGAAACCGTGAAATCTTCTCTCCGACGACTAATTCTATCAACAAATGCTCTCACTTTGCATTCGTTCATTGGGTGCTTCATACTCGTTGCCTATAGATTAGGAATCTTTGGATGGGAAACATCTAGGTAAAACAGTGAAACGACCCTCATTCGACTCCCCTACCATCTTTCGACTCCCGCCATCTGCCTGTGCTTCTAACAAACAGCCGAAAATCGCGCATTGCACACCCTCACCTCCTGTATCCTGATGGTATTAGAATCCTGACCAAAGTAGCAGCGAATGACGGAACACGATAATCAAACACTATCACAATCATTGTGTTGAGCTGATTGGAAGTACTGGTATCACTTTGCGTGATGCCAAGCATGGATGATGCAGCTTACCGTTTGTAGCTCGTATAGTTAGCTATTGGCTCGACCACAACCAATTCGACGAGTCGCACCCGTCAGTCGCCGTACGATCCCTTACACGCTCAGGGCTTGTCCAATGCATTGAACTGATGCTCAGATGGAGAGCGCTACGCAAAACATTTTACAGCTTCTCCGCCTCTGAATGCCAACGCATAACCGTGGCACCATCCTTTTGCTTTGGCTTTGCAAGAATAGCTGGTGGTGAGTGTCCGCCCTCCCACTTGCAGGGAAATGTGCGTACTGCTTCGTTCACGATAACGAACCAGGGGAGTCGACTCGGCGCATAACGACACATCTGCGAGGACTGGGATATTTGTGAGGGAGATTTATCTATAAGCACATTAATCTCTACTAATGATGAACGATTAACGAACGACCGACCGAACTTCAGAGAAGCTCACGAGAGTACAACAACGGCGACAATTATATTCAGCCCAATGATATGGCCGACACGGAAATGAAGGCCGTACGAAGTTAGTACAATGCGGACGAAGCTCGTTGCCCTATTAGGAGCAGCGAGGGGGCACGGAGCTTTAGATCACGGGTATACTGCTGCAGTTGTGTGATTGTCCACAAATGGAGGTAGTGTTTCACTCTCGCAGCCTGCAGAACTCGATCTGTTTGATTAGAGCGTGTGTAATAAAGCCATTGGTGTAGTTGGTCAAGGTTTTGCTGGGAAATACAGGGGGTGATTGTGCTAATGCATGCACCCGAATTCAGCCGACGACATAATTTGTTTGGTCATGCGGCACAAACCACATTCCATCGGGAAAGATTCGGGTGAGAAATTTGTGACAAGGTAATTGAACTGGTTTCACAGTTCCTTGCGGGGGTGACGTCGCCATGAAAATCATTTTAGTGCGGGGTGACTACATTGCCACCCGCAATAGTCTCTTGCATGGGCGCTTAAGCGTGTGAACAAGTTACCGATAGTACATACATAACTTTGATCGCCGCCAAACCAGAAAAAAACGTTGCGATTAGACCATCGCGCATGCATGAATGTGTGATCGCTGCCGAACGATTGGCTGGCTAGGGCTAGCTTCTTTCATTCTATCTTCATTCGTTAACTACCAAATGTCCAACAGTATGTACAATGCATAGTCAGAATCCACTCGTTGAGTGACCCCGCCTTCCGTTGGCTACCTCGGCCCCGCAACCGGAATGAAATAACAGCCTCTCCCCTCTAATACATCTACGAAGATTTTGCACATACATTCACGCGAACCGCACCTTACCTGCTGATTTTGACTTCATTCCTCCACCTTCATTTACGTCACAAGATGCCTCCTTCAAGGGCACACAGAAAGAAACGCAAGCTGCAGATTCCGCAGAGGCAAAGGCAGCAGGGTCAGCACGGTAGCGAGGAGGGCCACATTCAAGTAGATGGAGCATCGAGTGTGCAGGTTGGTATTATCTTACCGATGCTGTTAAGATCTGGATGGAGGCTAACGACGATCCGCACAGCCGGCACTAGTGCAAGATGGTATTTCCTTCCCGCCCCTATCCCATCCACCGAGGTCTCTAACACTGAGTTAGGCGCCTCACAAAATATCTCCGGTAGAGGGAGCATTGGTGACACGTCCAACAACCGTAACACAAGCAACAGCGGGAACACAACAATTAGCAACTGCAACAATACTGAAGACAATACTCGTACCTACAACGGAGCCAAGCATTACGATACCTCAGACTCGGCATTCTATAAGGAGGTACATATTGGTGCACCGATCTGTTCTTTGTTGTAGTGGGGGCAACACTTTGGGCTAACCAACGTCTATTAGGAGATACCATTCACAACTACTCGCAACCTGACATTCTAATTGACGCTCAAACCCGCGTATTTTTGGAACAGATAGGTGGATGATCCCGTTGAAAGAAAATATAGTATGATTCACGTAACTGACTTCACTGACTCCAGTTCAAAAGACCCGTTGGGATACTCTCAGACGTCTGTTGTCTTTCACCGACCAGGACAAGCAACAACCCACGATCCCACCATTTGACCGGGAGAAACCAGAGTATTTTTGGATCTCCAAAAACATCGACTTCACGCAATGGGAATCGGCCAACGATTCACGGGCACTATTACTATCTGCACCACCTGGCCACGGGACGGCCGAAATCTGCTCACACGTCATCAAAGATGCTAGGGAGAAGGCCTTTCACACAAATGGATCTGTATTGTACTTTTTCTGTTCGTCTGTAACAAACGATAAGCTCTCGACCATCCTCACCCACACACTACTCCACCAAGTTGTCTGCTATGCAAATGATGGAAAGGCCAACTCTATTGCAGCTGCTTTCCTCAGCGCGCTAGTAAATGGTCATTTCCAGCGTCATTCACACGATCATTCCCAGCGGTACTTGCAGGATTTCCGGGTGAACGATCCTCTGGACAAGACAGTGAAGAAGATTCTGAATGCTCCCGATAAGGAGCTCATCGAAGCATTAGCGGTAGCCATTAATAAAGCAGGGATTAAAGAGTTGTCGATCGTTGTCGATGGTTTGCTAGCGGATATTTCTTACTGGTTATTCCAGCATATCAGGGAAGCAACACCGAAGTTGAAAGTCTTGTTTACAAGTCGACACCCATTCGAACAGATACCCGACGGAATGTCATATATCGAATACGACAAAGAGCGAAAGGGTTTGCATGTCCGCTACTCTTCAGCCTAGATTCCAGCTAACAGCCTAATCTAGAGTGTCTTCGTTTTCTCCAACATGACGATACACGGTATGGAAAAATTTCGAAGGAGCATCACGGTTCGCTGGAGTGGATCTGGACGCACCCACAATACCTAGAATGGTCAGCATCGACAACCTCTAGTCTTCTATATATCGAGGGGAAGCCAGGTAGTGGGAAGAGCACCCTTGCAAAATATTTCGAACAAAACCTTATTGAAAAGGAGCCAAATGCCCGTTCAAGTACCATTGCCCATTACTTCTACACTTTCCGAGGGACGATATTGGAACATACTCATGTGAATATGCTGCGGTCGCTTCTCTTCCGTATACTACAGCAGGACGAGTCGACTTTTTTTCATTTCCAAAAGGAGTTCAGGAACGCTCAACATCACAATCTCCCGGAATGGGCTTACGACTCTCTTAAAAAGGTGTTGTCCTCTTTCGCAAACCATCCCTCAAAGAAACCTATCTACCTCATTCTTGACGCGATGGACGAGTCCGAGAAAGACGACAGACGCAGTATCATACAGTTACTTTGCCAACTTTGCTCGAAGAAAAATCATTGCAACATAAAAGCATTCCTCGCAAGTCGTCCTCTTGCCGAGCTCAAACATCGCATTGAGGAACCCCATCATGTCATAAGAATGCAGGATGAGAATAAGGACGACATTGTCAGATTTGCAGACGATTTCCTCAGAGAGCTCAAGTTAACTGGGAAAATCCGTGATGAAGCTAAGGATTATATCACCGAAAATGCTCAAGGAGTATTCGTATGGGTGAACTTAGTTAAAACCGAATTACTCGACTATGCTGAAACAGGCTATACGGACGCCGAAATCTTAGACGCTTTAAGAGAACTTCCTCCCGAATTAGAGGACTTCTACAAAAAGATGTTTGACAGGCTGGAGAATGGCCAAAGACGGGACATTGCGATCGGAATAAGGCTTTTTCGCTTCGTTCTTTTTACACTTCGCCCTTTTACAGTTGAAGAACTGCGTGATGCTCTTGCTATGCTGGATAACCAAAATCCTCCATATGAAGAGTTCCAGCGAAATAAGATACATGAAATCGACAGGCGAATTGAGCACTGTGGAGGCAACTTTTTGGAAATTAAAGGTTCTTCCCCTTGAGAGAGAGCCGCATACATAACATTGATTGCTTTTGCAGACGATAGAGCCGTTCAATTTATGCACCAAACTGCTCGCGAGTTCTTGATCCGGAACATACCAAATGCCTCGAATATAAAGTTCGAGATTAATGATACAGTTCACAGCGCGATAACTACAACGTGGGTTCGATATCTGAAGCTTTGTTTCACAACCCCCTACATGCGAGATACTTTTTCAAAAATCGAGAGTTGGAGTCTGGGAGACTTTCGAGCCTATGCTGAATATCTGAACGAGTGGCCATTGATCGAATATACACTTCGCTATATCAAAGACCATCTTGATTTGTGTGGTCGGAATAAGGAGGTATCTCAGCTCGTTTCCACACTGGTTCGACACTTGGCCCAGAATCAAGCCTCCTACTTTCTTGGAAGCTTTATAGATGTTCGCGTCCGACAGAATAACGGACAAGCAATACCTGTTAACGAGCACCATGAATCATCTGAGAATATCAAATACAGTACCCTAAATGCCGCTGCAGAACCTAAGCTGCCCCATGTAGTGAAAGCTTTACTGCTTACATGCAAACAGGACAATCATCACGCCGAAGGGAAGACGCCGTTAATTATTTCAGCACAAAAAGGGCTCGCCGGAGCTACGCAACTACTGCTTCACCTAGATTTGGACAAGGACGCCAAGGACAACTCCGGGCGGACTGCACTTCACTATGCGGCGGAGAATGGGGGCGAGGCCATTGTTCAACTGCTGGTGGAGCAAGGAGCTAATCAAACCATAGAGGACAATTGTGAGGAGACAGCACTGCACATAGCTGTTGAGAAGTTGTGAGTTTGTTCCTTACAGAGTGCCTCATGTCGAAAATATGGTTTAACTTGAGCTCAATGTATTTCGTACGTCAGCCCGTGAGTTGTATCCCAATCTATTCCGGTTCCGAACAATGAAAGGTTGATCAGAGATCGATGACCTGGTTCAATAGATAGTAAGTTTGGGCCGGTTATTCAATGTTCCGAGAATGCTCGACTAACCTGAGACCACCTGCTGGGGTCAACAGTGAGTAAGCTACCAACTATTGCACATGACGATAATATGTGGCTAACTGACGGCTATTACTTGGCTTCCGTAGCTCGTGAGTTTCTCCACAAGTTCAATGCATCAGTACTGTATTGCTAACTAGAATCTGGGTTGCTTTCAACAGCAAGTGAGTTTTGCACAAAATACCTCCACTCCCTTGCAGCGGAACCAAGGCTAACCTCAACTCGCTGGTTGGGTTCCAAAGAGGGTAAGCTATTCAAAGATTGCCTAGTACCGTGGCGATGTGAAATTAATTTAAACAAATGGCATAATATGCAGAAGGTACATAGCACTAAAGACCTCCTATACTGATAAACTTGTCTGACCAAATGCGGACGCTTTGGCTAAATAGAAAGTGGGTTTGCTCCCAAGCTTGCAGCTTTACCATCGCGTATAACTAATGCGAACTCCGTCCTTTGCTTCCTTAGGATGTGAGTCACCACTAATATTTCCATGCCACTGATAATGTGGGGTTAAATTGAGCCCGCTGGGTTGGATCGATAGTTAGTAAGTTTCTCCTCAACATTGCAGAGGTAGTTGGTGACTAATGGTTTCATTCAACAGTGTGTGAGTTTCTCCGTGACCGCTCTGATCTCGATGGAGACTAATCTGAGCCCGATGGCTTGATTCGACAGCGAGTGAGTTTCTCCGTGACCGCTCTGATCTCGATGGAGACTAATCTGAGCCCGATGGCTTGATTCGACAGCATGTGAGTTTCTCCGTGACCGCTCTGATCTCGATGGAGACTAATCTGAGCCCGATGGCTTGATTCGACAGCCAGTGAGTTTCTCCGTGACCGGTCTGATCTCGATGGAGACTAATCTGAGCCCGATGGCTTGATTCGACAGCTAGTGAGTTTCTCCGTGACCGCTCAGATCTCGATGGTGACTAATCTGAGCCCGATGGCTTGATTCGACAGCCGGTGAGTTTCTCCGTGACCGGTCTGATCTCGATGGAGACTAATCTGAGCCCGATGGCTTGATTCGACAGCGAGTGAGTTTCTCCGTGACCACTCTGATCTCGATGGAGACTAATCTGAGCCCGATGGCTTGATTCGACAGCCGGTGAGTTTCTCCGTGACCGGTCTGATCTCGATGGAGACTAATCTGAGCCCGATGGCTTGATTCGACAGCCTGTGAGTTTCTCCGTGACCGGTCTGATCTCGATGGAGACTAATCTGAGCCCGATGGCTTGATTCGACAGCCTGTGAGTTTCTCCGTGACCGGTCTGATCTCGATGGAGACTAATCTGAGCCCGATTGCTTGATTCGACAGCTAGTGAGTTTCTCCGTGACCGCTCTGATCTCGATGGAGACTAATCTGAGCCCGATGGCTTGATTCGACAGCCTGTGAGTTTCTCCGTGACCGGTCTGATCTCGATGGAGACTAATCTGAGCCCTATGGCTTGATTCGACAGCCTGTGAGTTTCTCCGTGACCGGTCTGATCTCGATGGAGACTAATCTGAGCCCGATGGCTTGATTCGATAGCGAGTGAGTTTCTCCGTGACCGCTCTGATCTCGATTGTAACTAATCTGAGCCCGACTTGATTCGACAGCGAGTGAGTTTCTCCGTGACCGCTCTGATCTCGATGGAGACTAATTTGATCCCGATTGCTTGATTTGACAGCCTGTGAGTTTCTCCGTGACCGCTCTGATCTCGATGGAGACTAATCTGAGCCGTATGGCTTGATTCGACAGCTAGTGAGTTTCTCCGTGACCGCTCTGATCTCGATGGAGACTAATCTGAGCCCGATGGCTTGATTCGACAGCGAGTGAGTTTCTCCGTGACCGGTCTGATCTCGATGGAGACTAATCTGAGCCCGATGGCTTGATTCGACAGCTAGTGAGTTTCTCCGTGACCGCTCTGATCTCGAAGGTGACTAATCTGAGCCCGATGGCTTGATTCGACAGCTAGTGAGTTTCTCCGTGACCGCTCTGATCTCAATGGAGACTAATCTGAGCCCGATGGCTTGATTCGACAGCTAGTGAGTTTCTCCGTGACCGGTCTGATCTCGATGGAGACTAATATGAGCCCGATGGCTTGATTCGACAGCCTGTGAGTTTCTCCGTGACCGGTCTGATCTCGATGGAGACTAATCTGAGCCGTATGGCTTGATTCGACAGCTAGTGAGTTTCTCCGTGACCGCTCTGATCTCGAAGGTGACTAATCTGAGCCCGATGGCTTGATTCGACAGCGAGTGAGTTTCTCCGTGACCGGTCTGATCTCGATGGAGACTAATCTGAGCCCGATGGCTTGATTCGACAGCGAGTGAGTTTCTCCGTGACCGGTCTGATCTCGATGGAGACTAATCTGAGCCCGATGGCTTGATTCGACAGCGAGTGAGTTTCTCCGTGACCGCTCAGATCTCGATTGTAACTAATCTGAGCCCGACTTGATTCGACAGCGAGTGAGTTTCTCCGTGACCGCTCTGATATCGATGGAGACTAATTTGATCCCGATTGCTTGATTTGACAGCCTGTGAGTTTCTCTGACCGTTTTGATCTCGATGGTGACTAATATGCATACGACGGCTTCATTCGACAGCGAGTGAGTTTCTCTGTGATCGCTCTTCTCTTCCAGGTGACTAATCTGAATCCCATTGCTTGATTGAATAGCACGTGAGTATATCCAAGGTCACTCTCCCTCATAAGTGTGATTTGCTAACGAGAGACCATTGGCTTGGTTAAATAGCCTGTGAGCTTCACTACCACCTGATTCGCAATGTTTGTAGCTGACCTTATCTCAACTACTTGTTAGATAGTCCGTGAGTTTCTTCATTAAGTTGGTCATTGTTGTTGTTTAGTGCTAATTCGGTCTCGATGACATGATGAGGTAGTACGTGAGTTTATCAAAGTTGTCTTGATGCCAGCGGTAATAATCAGCTAACGTGTGTCGCACGGTTGTACATGGTAGTATGTGAGTTTTTTCTTCAATCATAGTAACCACTACGATAGTGGGTCGCTAATCTGCGCTCTGTCGTTCATTAACAGTGTTCGTCTCTTATATGGTTAAAGCTTCAAGGGTAATGGTTAGTTAGTTATTGGCTGTTTCGGGTTTGGTGGATTACAAAATGAATTCATTGTGTTGAGATTAATCGAGTACGAAGTAGAGATATTGAATTCGCTAACGTACAGAAGTGATTGTCTACTGAAAAAAGAGAGAGAAAGGTAGAAATACAGATACGAGAAAGAGGGCATGAAACTCAAGGATGTGAAGTCTCATACCTGACGCCTGATGCCGAGTTTTACTACCGAGGCTATGCCTCCTACTCGGGATGGGGGCTGGTGGCGGCCTATTGCGGCGATAAGCCAAGGAAGCAATCGGGCCAAATCTCATGTCAACCCCTGGTTCCTAAGTGGCTGGGCCGGCCTGACTAGTGGGCGGTAAAACTCCTGACGGCCGGCCGGGCCGTTTACGAACACTGGTCAACACCCCAGTGCCTCTCGAGTCACTTAGTTTTGGAGCTATGCAAACAATCAATATTTAGGTAGCCCATATTTCCGGCTTCTCGGTAATTGCATCGAATTTAGCCGGCAGGTCGAATTGGGGTTGGCTGCAGCCTCTTCTAATAAATCTACATCAGTGTAGGAGGCTTAACGGTTTGGGGAGACTATAGTCTTTTGGGGTTTGACTTTGCTGACTTGTTCCTGATTTCGGTGGACTGGTTCGTTTTGGGTAGGTGTCAGTTTGTCTTGTTTACGTCCTACTGCTGCATTGACTCTAACTAGAGTACGGCAGAGCCGTTTCCCCTTTCGCTACCCTTCTTCCCCTTTAACAAATGAACGTAAGAACCGGCGAACGAGGAAACCACTACACCCTTCGAAGTCAACACCAACGATAGAAATTGAAAAACGGACAGCGGCAATCGATTTCTAATGTCGAATTGACCCCGGAACGAGCTCCCCAGCACCTGCTAGACCACCAGAGGAAGCCGCGCACAACAATCCATGCAATTGAGTGGATTCACGTAAAGTCTTGGCACAGAGTGCGATTGACACGACGCATTGGCCAATGAGCAAGCGACAACGAGGACTACACTAGACAAGAGGCATGCGTTACAGAACTGATGACCAAAGACAGAGTAAGCTGGAGGAGCGACATGAACACGGGAGAAGCGGGAGATGGGAGGAGCGACGCGCCTACGGACATGGCGACGGAAATGGCGCGGTCAATGACACACATCCCTGTGGCGACAGCACGAGCAACCATATATGAGCCGATGGAGACAAACGAGAATGCAATGTGGAGAAGGAGGAGCAAGGCCCCGGCGACAACGTTGTTCCCCAGCAACTGGAGGATCTGCATGGAACGGACTATACGACCGCAGGCGGAGGAGCTAATTCAGCTGAACTGAACCCTTGGACACCAAGCGAACCTGGTGGAAGCCCAGGCACCCTGCAAAGAGGCACAGTGGCTAGGAATGATGACATGGATGCAGGAGAGAGAGCGGAAGTGGGACACCCGCCACGAGGATGACAAGCTGTGGGGGGCTGGCGTCACTATCATGATAGCAAAGGCCATGAAAGAAGTAGTACTAGGCTTGGAAGTGAGAGAGAAAGGAAAAGAAAAGATTGCAATGATGGACGGTTGGGGGCTAGAGGCGTCCCATCTTGCAGATACAATGCTAGAAAAAGGACAAGAGATGCGCCAACAGCTGCCGCAGCAACCGAAGCCAAAACTGCAGCTCAAACTACAGCCTACACCGAAGCCCGCACCTGAACCAAAGCCAGCACGCACACCCGCTAGAGGGTGGGAGACAGTCACACCCCGAGCCCAGAGTCAGAGGGAACCCGTTGGCCCAGGCCCAGGCCCTTTCACAATTGCCAGATCGACCATGGCAGAGAGACCCCTGATATTTAGAAGAGACGAGAGTGCACCACTCTCCAACAAAACGGATCAGGAAATTGCGTCAGCAATCAACAGAGCCCTCCTCCACCAAAAGGCACCGGCCCACATTAGAATCATGAACGCCAGAAGAACAGCCAAGGGCACGATTAATGCAATCATGCGCCCGAATGTGACACCAGAGATGGCTCTGCAGTACGGCGACATCATTATCACAGCAGTGAGGACATTCGACAAGGGAGTGGTGGAGGTCGAAGAGATTGAGCCCTTGGAAAGGCCCAAGATCCATGCAGTCCCTCTCACGGTGTACATGGGGATAGACACAGAAGGCCTGCAGAAGATGGCAGAAGAATTTGAAGCTGCGAATGAGGGTAAAGTGATCCCCACCCAGTTCCGGTGGCTGGAGAACCCCCGCACTGTCAGGGACATGAGGCAGAACGATGAAACTGCCGCATCATCGGTGGTCTTGGCCTCATTGGAAGCAAGGTGGCACAGAGCTTCGTCAAGACAGACATCCAGGCGGCTGGAGTATGGTGCCGAGTCAAAGCCTACACCAATGTGGGCCCAGACAACAGATGTGAGCTCTGTTGCAGATGGGGTCACATTGAGAACAAGTGCAGTATTATACCCACATGTGGCAACTGCTCAGGTGATCTGCGGACGAGCGACCATAGTTTCAACGGGGTGTGATGCGGGGTAAAGAAGGGATCACTCTCTGGTCACACGCTGGAGAAGCGCCCGAATTGCAATGGAAATCGTATTGCGTTCAGCAACAGATGCGCGAAGAAGACTGAAGCCGCGAGGGAAACGTGGCAGAGAAGGAACACTGGGCCTGCAGGACAAGTATCCACAAGGGGAATGACAGGGGACAACAGAGTAGCACTTGGTACCAGACAGGCGAGGGGTAAGAGTGACAATGTAGGTGAGCCAAAGGCCGACAAGGAGACAGGAAATAGCAGGAACAAGGTGGGAGCGGAACGAGAGAGGGACGTAATCATGGACGCGACTGCAGGGGAGAACAAAATGGCAGCCGCCACCTCTAATGATTAGAGCAGTCCAGCACGATTTAGCCCGGTCCTACTACTGGACCATGGCCGCGCTGGAGACGGGTGTGGAACAAAAAGCAGATTTGGTATTGTTGCAGGAGCCGCTGGAAGACAGAGGAGGAATCGAAATCAGCCATTCAGCACACGAGATTAGGAAACAAATGACAGTTTGGACAGCAGTATGCAAGCGGAGCGGTCTGGCTACTGACCAACAGCCACACCTGAGCAGGGGCGCTAACAATGACCTCGTTGTGACTGATGTACAAAGAAGACGGGAGAAGATGACGGGGATGATCAATATTTACGATCAAAACGCCGTGCGCACTGAGGATAGACAAGAAAGGAAGATAAACTGGTGTGGAATCATCCGACAGAGAGGCGGCACAATACCTGCGGGTGAACTCAATGAACACAGCTGCAGATGAAATTCATGAAGCAAGAAGCAACATGATGCGACTTGCTGGGAAGAGTTTATAGATGAACATGATCTGGATATTGGGAAGGACGACCAGCCCGCTCAACAATGGGCAATGAATGGTGCAGAAGATGAGTCGACAATACACCTGATCTTGGCCAGCCAACCAATCACGCAATGGACTATACTGGATGGGAGGCACGCCACCGGCTCTGACCACGCGGTGATCGAGTGGGCATTCAGCGTCGATAAGCAGGCGGAGGCAGACCACATGCAGTTCATAGGATGGAACTTGGCCGCCATGTCAAAAGAGGAGGAGGAAGCAGTAGAGAAACTGGGGAAGGAGCTGGAGAGACAGAGAGCTCATCTAGAGAAGGAGAGTGCAGAGGACAAGGTCGAGAGCGAGGCTGAGTGGTGTCAGAAAACGTTGAGCAAGGTCCTGGATGAAAAAGCGAAGAAAATATGTATCTGCGCCCAGTTGAAGAGGTGGTGGAACTGTGAGATAAAGTAGACAAGCAGTGCAGTAGGGAGAGAGCAGAGAAGGGGAAGCAGGTCAGAAGCGGAAGCGCCCACTAAAGCAGAACTGCAGAGGTCGATTCGGCAGTCTATGAGTCACATGTTGAATGAGCACCTGCTGAACCTTAGGGGAGGCGAGGTCTGGCGAGCAGCAAAGTTCGCCAACCCTCGGGCAGGAGCCACCATTGAAGCTTAGACTTACAGAGAGGGAAAGTAAGCTAAAACCATGGCCAAAATTGGGAAAATGCACAGATAAGACACCATTCCAACGAACGAAGATGACCAGTACTACTAGCTACCACCTGCATGCCAAGCCCTCGAGTGCATGACCGAGCAAGTAGTCGAAAGAGCCCTACTTTCACAATCTCTTAAGAATATCCCAGGCCATGACAAGATGTCCTCCGGATCCATAAGCCTCCTCCGGAAGTGGTATAAAACGAGAATCATACGAGAAACAAAAGCGGTGATCTGAACGGGACGTCACAACTGGCTGGAAACGAGCGTGCGGGGTAGCGATTCAGAAACTAGGAAAGCAGAATTATACAAAGCTACAATTGTACCGCTCGTTTTCTTTGCTCAGCTGCATGGCAGAAGTCGTTTTAACGGCACGGCTGCATGTGACGTGTCCAGGGCCGGGTAATACCCGCTTTACATAGTCAGCTCGCCACGAGCCTTAGATCTCTAGCGATAATCTTACCTTAACTTACCATTATACTACTCTACACTATTGACATCCACGTTTGCAACCGTATCTACTCATATACCTTCCTAGGAGGCCATACACGGGCGTATGCCTTTACACTATTATCGCTCTTACAATTTCAGATACGTTTCGCAAACGGGATTTCATGAATTACCATCTTCCGACGCGTCACGACACGCAAACCTCGCGCGGAATATCATACGGATTTGAGAGCACTGATTGCATCAGCGAAGTGTCTTGATATGTTTATTGAATTGAGGTTAACGGTAACAGAGACGATTTCGTGAGGATTCCAGAGGCCAATCGGCCTAAAACGCGTCGCGATACCTACGAATGAGAAATCATACGGACTTGAGATCTACGAATCGCAGATACAAAAGAGGCATGTATAGTCCACCAAATTGAGGTTAACAGTAGCAGAGACAATTCCGAGTTGATTCCAGGCCAACCGGCCAGGAGACGCGTCAGCGACCAAGTCAGTCGAAGTTCATTGCAACGCATGCATCATACGAGACCTCGAGAGCTACCAATCGTGTCATCAATGAGATCGGATAAGTTACCATCCAATTGAGTCAATTGACGATTACAGGAACGATTCGAGAGCCCATATGTCCCCGAAAGTCGCGTCACCGGCAATGCCAAAGCTGGCCATTCTCCAGAGGCGGTTTACGAATTACGCGCGATTCACGTCGATCCACATCGCCGATGGCAGTTCGAATCGCAATTACCTTCCGCAAGACTCAACGGAGTTATCTACGTTACAGATAATGATTACCGATATGATTACCGGTGTCATTGGTCTATCGACTGGAAGAGTTCAAGATAGTGGAGCAGCGATCACAGATCGTGTGGCAGCTCCGAATGGGAAGTATAATAACCCCGAGAGTTCTAAAGTGGCTAGCAGGTACGATCCGCAACTACTATTGTCAATTATCACCTTTAGCACCTGATTGGAACACCGAATCGGATCGTTGTGAGGAGAGAGCCATCTGCGCCAACTCTATTCTATTTCGTCCAACAAGTCAACGAAAGCTGAATGCCAACGAGCGAATATGGATGCGCCCAGTACGATGGCATACGAAGAAGGTTTTTAGGAATACAATGGTGATGATGTAGCCGGGATTCTAAGGATCCATGGGGCTAACGGAGGATGGACCGTCTGGGCACTCCCAGGAGACCAGCGGATTCCACATGTATTTAAAAAGCGCAAAGAGGTTCAATTGATGTGTCGTATCCCCACGTGGGAATGGACGGGTATTTGGTTGTCAGACAGTCCCAATTGGGTGAGGCAAGGTCATTATTTGGTTGTCAGACAGTCCCAATTGGGCGTGACAAGTATGTGATTCGCTCAGTGAGCTTATTCGTACACATGGTGGCAGCCGCGGTGGATACACTGTGAGCTGGAGAGTGATAGGAGTTGCCTTGGTACCAGGCCAGGAATCCTAGCGTCGACTTGCAAAGCATTCAACTTTTGGCTCTGCAACCCCAGGGTGAGTGGAAGAGGTGGCAGTGGACCGGGCAGGCCATCAGGTATGCCCCGGGAATGTACCTGGATCACGGCTAGGTTGGAGGCGCGTTCCGAAGGTGGCTGTACTTCATATATACAAATACTTGGAGCTACTGCTATTGACGATCTACTGGCCAGTGAGCAGGTCGTTTGGACGTTCTTCCTAAGAGTGGGAGTTCGTATAGGGCTGCTGGGAGCGACCGTGGAAGGCATCACTGATGGTGAGTGAGATAGGCCCCAGGCGCTGGATGGGCGAGCAGGGAGCAGCCGCGGCAACGGCCAGAAAAAGGTTCCCAAGGGTATACTCGTGTTAACGTTGTCGTCACGCCGGGACACGAAGGGAGTACTGGACGGCGGGGCTTGGCCCTATTGAGGCGAACCGTTTTAAATCCGGGCTCCTGGATATTCTTCCATACCGCTCCATATCTATTATGAAATGAGAACTAACGTTTGCAGATGGAGCCGGCACAACGACAGATGATGCCTACAGATGATGGAGGACTTATCCCGGCAATATACGGAGATTTCGTGGAGGTTTCAGCAACCAAGGCGGAGACACTCCCGCCGCATCTGTCAATTGACCATGTAATTGACTTGGAGCCCGGCTACAATTTGCCATATGGGCGGATTACAACTGAGGGGAGTTGAGTTGAACGGAGTGTTCAGTTGAGTTGAGTTGAGGCGAGCGGTATTCACGCAATTGTGTGGATAAAGATCACGTGCTCAAGAGGCCGGGTCATGCATTTGGATTTGGACTTAAAGATCCCATGCCATATGGACGGATCGATGAGTGGGTATTTTCTTATGATGGACAATATGTTGCTGGATGCATTATGGGACTGTGATGAAGAGTCAATGGAAGACGGAAATTATGGAGGTCAGTAACGATGACCTTTAGAAAGCTGACAGAGCTACAGGAGAAGTCACGGAATGCGGCCCATACGAGCGCATTTACGCACATAGAGGAAACGAATGGCCGAAGATGGATCGCGGCCAGAGAGGGATTGCGGCCGGAGATGGATGAAAAGAGATGGATCGCGGCCGGATATGGATCGCGACCGGATATGGATGGATGACAGGAGATGGATCTCAGGAGATGGATCACGGGAGACGGATGGCAATCAATCTCCTTTCCTTTATGAAGATATTGAGGTTATGCGAAGTTATACCCTTCTCGAGATCAGTTTGATTTCAAGCTACGAAGTTATAATCGAGCGCAGATGTGCAGACATACGATGTACTGGCGGCATGGCTCCACTGAGTACGATACCGAGCACTACTCAGAGCACTATTCAAAGATACCGAATTAAACAGCTACATGCCCGATTTACAATGCCGAGTCACACAGCTACAATGCCGATACCGCACATCGTGAAGCCGTATGAGATAAGTCGTCAGCGGTGCAACGATCCTTAAAGAGGGGGATGACAGTGCCGGAATCGCAACAACCCCTACCGCGAATTACCGCACCCGAAGCGCAGGAAAGAAGCTCCAGGAAACGCATTCACCAATAGAGGAGACTAGCAGCGGCAAGTGCACATGGAGAAGAATCAACAATTATACTCCGAGAACGGCGAAAAGTGCACGCAGGGAAGTGATGGCAAACACACCTACAGATGAATCAAGAAGCCGCATATCCAAGTTACAATCCCGAATGAGATCCCGACTCAGTCTCGGCGATCCCGACTCAGTCTCGACAATCTCGAGATACACAGCTGCTACTGGAAAATCAACTTCAGAATCAAGTCTAACTGATATGGCACCCAAGGAAGCCGCAATTGATTAGTCGTCGGCGGAGCTACGACGTACAAAAGGGGAATAACCGAACCGGAAACAAAAACAACCCCTACAGCAAGCAATCACCGTACCGGAAGTGCGGGGAGGAAGCACCTTGGAGCGCACGTACCGGCAGAGAATCGCAGCTGGAGATTAGTCAACAAGCGTACGTGGAGAAGAGTCAACCTAAGCACCTGGAGATGAAACGACAAGCAAACTCAGAAAACGACGATGTGGATACCAAGACAAGTGACAGCAAGCACACCTGGAGAAGGAGCGGAAAGCATACCCGGAGGAAAGCCGGCGAGCGCAACCAGCAATTGGAGATTATAAGTGCACCGAGCACAGGGCGGATGTCAAGTGTACCTACAAGTGCACCGACTTGGAGGATGATCAGTGCGACTGCAAGAGCACTGGAGAGATGACGAGAAAATCAAGCGAGTTTGAACTATGCAGAACGAGTGCAATTATGTCTCCCGAAGCAGTTCCGAACGAGACCGAAAATGATCTCCGAACGTACCAAATAGTCTACCGAACGGCAACGCGAGAGACAGTCACCGAATGGCATCGTGAGACAGTTGAGACAACTACCGAGAGATGATGACTGAGCATAGCGACCAAGATCATGGCCGAATGACTCCAAATTGGGATTGAATAAGAGGATTATCGGGAGCCCTCTACCGAAGGCACCGACTGGGAAGTTTACCAAACGGCTTACCGAAATGAATGCCGAATGACTATACTGGAGGCCTATAAGCCTGCTTGGCCGATGCTGAAGGAGGATGAATATAACTACTGACGGGCACCGTGTGAGAGCCACCGGCTGCAAGGGATGATCTCAGATACATCAAGACTGGCCGACAGAGCTATGCACGAGGGTCGGGAGAGCGCAAACGCGCTTGCATATATATGTGGTATGACTGTCCATTTCATGAGAAGCTTACGAGATAGATACAAGGTCACATATGATTGACCATCACCGACGGCTATGATACCGAGAGCAGAAGCTACAATCCATGCCGAGAAGTCAGGCCCGCTTCATCCGTGCAGACTGAGCACGAATATGACTACCGAATGCAGAAGCTGCCAAAGCAGCAACAATGATCACTGATGGGCTGGGCCTGCGGAGTTGTTCACGAGGAATTGGGAGGGCTCGAGTGCTAGCGCACATGGAACTATAGTGAGTATGACCGGTTACTGGAATGCTTAGAAATTAGATATACGGATGCAATCGCCGATGGCGATGGCGATGGCGATGATGAGCAGCGAGCGGAAGCCACCATCGATGCTGAAGAGTCAAGACGAGACTCATACTATGATTGCGGATTGCGCATTTCACCGAGATTACTGTGTCTAATTCCGACGATGACCTACACTTGCCAAAACCTACGAGTGCGAGATTGGATGGTCGGATGCCGGACATTCCGGAAGTGGAGATATGGAGGACGGTGTCACTTTGGATGTTCCTTCCTTCTCTTCTCTTCTCTTCTCTTTACTTCTTTACTTCTTTACTTCTTTACTTCTTTCGATCTCGGCCCAGTACAAATGGCGTCGGCACGGGTTTTTACCACCTCCGGAGATAAGTCAAATGGAGGTGAAGTTTCCCCGTGCGCCGGATCCGCCGAAAGGTTGCCCTCAGCGGTACTGATCGGTTGTGGGACTTATGGGTTCGTATGCTTGCGTACGTTGAACGGTTGTTTGATTGTTTTCTTTCCTTTTCTACTCTTGTACTGGTTTATGCAGCCCAGGGGGTCTGCACCTAAAGAGGGGGATAATGTAACGGCACGGCTGCACGTGACGTGTCCAGAGCCGGGTAATACCCGCTTTATATAGTCTGCTCGCCACGAGCCTTAGATCTCTAGCGATAATCTTACCTTAACTTACCTTGATCCTACTCTACAATATTGACATCCACGTTTGCAACCGTATCTACTGATATACCTTCATACGAGGACATACACGGGCGTATGCATTTACACCAACCAAGAGACAAGCGAAGTCGAAGACCTCCGAAATCCAGAGACGAAGGCTGCCGAAAGACGCATCGGTTAACAAAGAGCTATGCCGAAGGGTATCAGCCAAAAGCCCACCGGGATAAGTCTACATACCCACCATGGCAATCAACAACCGGTTTGAGTCGAAGTCGTCGGCGGAGCAAAGAACTTCAAAAAGGGAGATTGCCGTGTCTACACGATCAAGTCCTACCGACAAGCTAAAGGCCCGCCGGGATGCAGTTTACTGAGACACGCACCGAGAAGTGGACAGAGAAGTCAACTGAGAAGTCGACCGGCAAGTCTACCAAGTTGACGACGATTCTACTGAGGCCGTGTATCAAGAGCGCAACCATGAGCTTGACCGGATGGTCACGGAAGCGGACTTCGGGAGACAATAACCGAATAAATGTCAACTACCAATCACTGATGCCTGCAAGATATATTCTACAGAGCATGCGGAAGCACTGCACGAAGGCTCAAGAGAGTGCAGGCGCGCTTGAACTTGGTAAGTATAACCATCGTAGATAAGCTTACGTATTAGATATCGACGAATAAGACGCGATTGTCGTACACGACCAACGGCTACTACCGATTGCCCCCAGCGGAAGCTCCCATCGATGCCAAGTCATGAGCGGACGCTCTCTAACACCCTGACGATTCCGACCATGACCTACGAGGAGATACGAGCCATGGGAATGATGGTTGTTGGAGCATGGGTTAGGAAGTCAATTTATGGAGACGGGAACACTTTGGATATTTTCATGTTGCTCTTTTCTATTCTCTTGTTTGGATCTTGGCCCGGTACAAATGGCGTCGGCACGGGTTTTTACCTCCTCCGAATCACAGCCAAGTGGAGGTGGAGTTTCCGCGTGCGCCGGATCCGCAGAAAGGTCGGCATTAAGTTGTAGCAATCAGTAGCGGGACTTATGATTTCGTACGAGTCCATACGCGGCATGAAAGTATTATGTTTTCATTCCTTTCCTTTTCTCTTGTATGGATTATGCAGCTCAGGAGGTCTGCGCCTAAAGAGAGAGATAGTGTAACGGTGGCATGTGATCCAGGTCCGGGTAACAGCCATTCTATATAGTCGGCTCGCCACGAGACTTTGATCTCAACCAATAATCTGACCTACACATATATATCTACTATCACTCGAGTCCACGTTTGTAACTGTATACCTATATTACCATACATATGCATATCAGGACGAACGCTGGCGTACGTGACCTTACACCCAACTTACGATGGTACGAAAACCCTGGAGGCAGTAACCTCCTTGCAATCCTCGCTCCACCACCACCAATGATTCCTCTAGTCCGGCAATGGACCTGTCTGCACTGGAACCGTCCAGTCAAGTCCAGGCGCAGTCCAAGCAATTTTCGCACTTGGATCGGACCAATCCCCAATCTTTCACGACCTGGAATGAACTCGCCTGGACTGCTTTGGACTAGTCCAGTACAGTGTCGAGGTTTAGGGTATTTTTTCAATGTATCGGTCTTTTAATGCGGGAAATATATCTCGATGGCACCGAATATACAGACAGAACCGTTACAATTTCACTGAGAGTGGGCATCCAGAGGTGTGCAGCGCTAAATGTGAGGATGAGTCATGTTTTCAGTGGTACTTGACTGAGAAACAATGTCAAAATTGCAAGCGTGTATGGACTGGTCCAGACCAAGCCCGTCCAGACCCAGAATGCAAGTCTTGGGTTCGGTCCAGTCCGACCTAACGGTTGGACCAGACCGTACTGGGCGCCACGCAAGTACGGGTCAGTCTGGACTGGTGCAATCATCGACCGGCACTTCGCACCGTTTGCACAGCAGTTAGACTTGACAGACGAGTTTGGAATTCCATTGACAAAAGGTTGGGCCGCCGCGGCACTGCTTCAGTTTCGCGACAAAGCAGCTGAGTGGGCCAACCACTGGTTCCTGGAGTACGCATGTACAGGCTTAGCTTGGGGAGACTTCTCAGCCTCAGTCAAAGAGGGCTCTATCCCTCCGGATGCAGTGATCTGGATGGAATGGAATTCGGACTCACTACGAATCAAAATTGGGAAGCATGTCTCCACTTGTGATGAATGTTTCCGAGTGCTTCGACACTAGTTGGAACCCCCTGCGCCAGTCCCTGATAAATGCCTTCGGGACTGATACCAGCTCAAACTTTAACGCAACCCAGAAATGTCCAAGACTTTGATTGAGAAGTTGGCAAGTCAGCCTACAGCGTCGCTCAACAACGTTTTGGAACATGTCTCTCAAGTCGATACCATGCTTAACTCCAAGAAGCAACCGACGCAGGTGACATTTGGGACAATAGATGACAAACAGAGAGAAGGTGGCGGAGGAAGCAACGACCAGTGCTGTTACACCTGTGGTGATGTGGAACACCCTGCCCACACATGCCCAACCAAGGAGAAGGTTATGGCCGCATGGCCAGGGAAGACAGCGGCCACGAAAAATGGCACAGAGAAGAAAGAGAAATTCAAGGAGGAGACGTGCAGAGGTTCCCATGGGGGTCGCAAGAAAGGCTGCAACGGAAGCAGAGTGGAAGAAAACAACAGAGCCTCCACTTAGCCCAGACCGCGGGTTGAGAAAATGACAATGCGAAGGTGCCTAGGTTGAAGGAATTGTCCAACAATGCAAGCGATGATGATTATGATTCGAATGATTCGGGCTTGGGAAATGACGACGTGAGCGATTAGCTGCAAATCAACTCCCCAAAACTAAAACTACTCCTGAGTCTACAATGAAAAGGTTTACCTGTTATCATCATCTCCGAGTCAGTGATGTTTGTTGTTTGTTTGTTTAATCATACTGTATTGACTCTGATTAGAGTATGACAGGACCCTGATATCCCCTCCGCCTCCGGGCGAGCCGGCTAGATGGCGGAGCTCCCCCCCCGCTACCCTTCGTCCCCGCTGACAAATGAAAGGTGAGAGAAATACAAAAAGGACAAGAAAGAAAGAAAGAAAGAAAGAAAGAAAGAGAGAGTAGTATAATCCCGTTGCCGCCAGCGCCGCCCCCGAGCCCCAAGCCCTGAGCCCGCTCCATACCGCTACTTCATTTGGGCGGAGACTTCCCGACCTCAGTGGCCGCCAGGAAGTCCATCACCGCCTGGTCGCACTCCTCTATGGTCAAAAGCTCCGAGATCTGCACGTGTCGGCATCTGCCCGCTTTCCAGCCTGTTGCCTGTCCCACTGTCTTCCAGAGTGTCTTCTGCTGGTCTTTCCATCTGCTGCAGTGGCGGAAGAGGTGCTCCCGCG
>Ga0307514_10000845_pt1 | contig 49459 bp, 41 predicted proteins | sample 16_EM_MG_FD_203088 | JGI IMG/M metagenome (GOLD analysis project Ga0307514, IMG submission 203088) | Populus trichocarpa ectomycorrhiza microbial communities from riparian zone in the Pacific Northwest, United States - 16_EM | ecosystem: Host-associated > Plants > Roots > Unclassified | place...
ACTATTTTGCGTGAGATTGCCGTGACTTTTGTGGGTCTACCAGAGCGTGGTGCATCATGGGCCTGTCCCCGCTTAATGACTGCCCGCACTGTTGACTTTGCGACACCAGTGGATTTCGCGATTTTATTGTAACCTAATGTGGTGTGATTGTGGAGGGCGAGGATCTCTGTGTTCTTGTCTTCTCTCGCTTGTCTGTGGTCGTTGTTGGGTGCCATGTAGCTATCGACAGAAGTGAAGTTGCGACTTTGTATCACCGTGCCAAGTCTTATCGGACACGACTGTACAAGAGTAACTGGGATCTTTGATGACTGCTACAGAAGTACCATTGGAGAGATTGTGATAAGTTTGGGAGCATGTCGAAGTGCCAGAGAGAACTTTGGGTGCAGCAGGAAGTGTTGCCAAACCAATGCAAAATTCAGAAACAAACTCTGAGAGATGTCTGGGATGATATGTTCAATCATTTCGAGGGCTACAGGGGGTATCTGGGACTTTTGGGATGTACAAAAGCAATCAATTTCGCTCAACAGCAAATATGATGCATGGATTATTGTTCATTATCACTCCTAAATCATGCTACCTGTCATCTTCTTCAACTTTGTATTTTTTCCCTTGCTAAATGATGGAAACCACAGAAAAAGGTAAGTGATTCAACCACAACTGAAGCTACATCGAAACAATAACGCAACTAAGCAATCGAATAATATCAATCAAACATGTTGTCAATGTCATCCACTACTTCTCCCATCTCATCATGGCCAACGGAAACAGCAACACACGATTCATCAACTGCGCAAAGAAGCTGGAGGGACTTCTAGTATTTGCTGATTATTTGTTTCTGGTAAGGGAATGCAATGGAATCCCAATGTCGTTTGGCTGGATATGAGATATGTAACAAATGTACACTGAGATGTTTGCTAGCTGGAAATCTAAATGGGAGTTTGAAAGGCAATGATACATTCGGATGAAAAACGGGAACAACTACCAGGAAATCAAGAGCAGCAGATGGGGAGCACTGTGTACATAGTAGGTGTTGGAGAAGGGCAGAATGAAAAAAACAAGTTCAAATCGAAGCTGAGGAGCATTGAATGGGGGGTAAGAAGTTTGGAATAAGATAGAGTACTACCAATCTCAGCAGAGGTGCACCGATTGGGATTGAGAAGTGGTATCCTAGCGGAGCTGTTCCGAAAAAAGGTGGGTAAGCAGTACAGGATCCATTATAAGAGTGCCAGTGGAAATTGGGAAGCACTCATTCGAAGCTGAGGAGTACGGAAAGGGTGGAAGATATAGTGTCGAACGGGATGGAGGAGTGCCAACCCAGATAGAGAGGATTGAGCGGCGCCAAATCAGGAGGAATTGACTGCACAACAGAATAGAAGAGCTTCATTGGCAACAACCCTAGTTTCCGTCTGAAACACCCGGGTGTTCCGGACGGCTCTGACGGCTCTGACCGAACCTCGTACCCTCTGACGGAGAATTACATGCTTCCCGTCGCCCAGGCGACGGGTCGCGCTGCATAGCAGAGCACCTGGGAGCGCCGGTGACAAACCTGTGAGCATCTGGGAGCACCTCGAATCAAAGTAGAGCATTCTGGGAAAAACAACATCTTCTTTGGGAACGCTGCTGGTGCGCCTGGAACTCATAGATACTACTAATGGTGCAACGATTTTTAAAACTCATGTATTCAGGTTGTATTCTCATCTATGTATCTATGTATCTATATAGCTACCAATCTACAACTCAGAGATACACTCCGAGGCCGTGATCGAGCAAGTTTGGAGATGCAATTGGTGATCGAGACTGAGTGAACTCAGACATGCACAGGGAGGCCGTGACCGAGTGAGTTTGGAAATGCACTTGGAGGCCGAGGTCGAGTGAACTCAAAGATGCACTTTGAGGCCGTGATCGAACGAGTTTGGAGATGCAATTGGAGACTGAGATTGAGTGAACTCAGAGATACACTGGGAGGCCGTGATCGAGCGAGTTTGGAGATGCACTTGGAGGCCGAGATTGAGTGAACTGAGAGCTGCACTTGGAGGCCATGATCGAGTGAGTGTGGAGATGCACTTGGAGGCCGAGATCGAGTGAACTGAGAGCTGCACTTGGAGGCTGTGATAGAGCGAGTTTGGTGATGCACTTGGAGGCCGAGATCGAGTGAACTGAGAGCTGCACTTGGAGGCCATGATCGATCGAGTTTGGAGATGCACTGGGAGGCCGAGGTCGAGTGAACTCAGAGATGCACTTTGAGGCCGTGATCAAGCAAGTTTGGAGATGCAATTGGAAACCGGGATTGAGTGAACTAAGAGATACACTCCAAGGCCGTGATCGAGCGACTTTGGAGATGCACTTGGAGACCGGGATCGAGTGAACTCAGAGATGCACTCTGAGGCTGTGACCGAGCGAGTTTGGAGATGCACTTGGAGGCCGAGATCGAGTGAACTGAGAGCTGCACTTCGAGGCCGCAATCGATCGAGTTTGGAGTTACACTGGGATGCCGTGATTGAGCGAGTTTGGAGATGCACTTGGAGGCCGTGATCAAGTGAGTTTGAAGGAGGACTTGGAGGTGGTCGATCTGGAGGCGGTCGGTGGGAGGTGCGCCAGGTGCTGAGACTCTATTCATTGGTTAGTTAACTCGAAACCGTGGGAATGTGACAAGGTGACTTCACCTTTGAAGCTCGTATGGAGAACTGGCTGGTGGTGGTGGATCGGTAGGGAGGTATGCCGGAAGTTGAAGCTACCTTCAGAGGTCAACTCGAAATCGTGAGAATGAAGTGACGACAGACAATCTTAGGTGTATGCTGTACTCGGTGTTAACTCATGATTATGGCATGGAGAGATAGAGAGGGATGACTTAACTTTGTGTTCTTGCGATGATGGTAGAGTTGTGGACAAGAAAGAGGGAGATGGGGGATGGAGATGAGAACGATATGGAGAATACGAGCGGCTATGAGAAATCAGGAGTCCGACTTGCCTGATTGGGTTTAGAAGACCCCGTATCGGTGATATTACCCACCGGATCGGGACTCGTATCTGCCATATCGGGGATGGTCAATTGACTGGCACACGAAATTCTCTCAAGTCCCAGTTTCTTATGATTATTTCCCCCATCTCCTCTGATCTCTCTCTTTCTTGTGCTCAACTCTACCATCACCTAAGAACACAAAGTTAAGTCATCCCTCTCTATCTCTCCATGCCATAATTATGAGTTAACACCGAGTAATGAATAGAGTCTCAGCTGCCGTCGCGCCTCCCTCCAAATCGACCGCCTCCAAGTACTCCTCCAATCTCGTCCGATCATAGCCTGCAAGTGCATCTCCAAACTCGCTCGGTCATAGCCTCAGAGTGCATCTCTGAGTTCACTCGATCTCGGCCTCCAAGTGCATCTCCAAACTCGCTCGATCTCGGCCTCCAAGTGCATCTCCAAACTCGCTCGATCTGTGCCTCCAAGTGCAGCTCTCAGTTCACTCGATCTCGGCCTCCAAGTGCATCTCCAAACTAGCTTGATCACGGCCTCCAAGTATATCATTAAGGAGCGACGGTGCGTGTACGGAGATACAGAGGTAACGGAGGTGGAATGAGCGACGTGGAGTATATATTCGGGAGACCCCGGGGTAGATAGATAGACAGCATCTCATTTTCATCTCATCTTGTCATACAATGAAAATACACACTCTATCTTTCCCAACTTTTGGTCTCACTCGCTCTTTGCGAGATTTCGTGGATCCGCGCAATTGCGTGGATCCTTTTGCATTGCAATCCCGATGCAAGCGTGTACACAATGAACCTATTCCGACGTATGGTCACAGTTGGCCACAACGCCAGAGTGTTTGTATAAAATAGGAGACCGACAGAGCGAGAAGAAACGGCGAAACGGCGATCACAGGGCGATATGCAACTCGACGCGTGGTATTGATGCCGGGCGCGGAGTAATCTGCCACCGGGGTGTCTCTGACGGCTCTGACGGAGCGCGTCCACTGTGACGCAGCCAGTCCGCCCAGACGGAATTTTTTTTTGCTGATGTTCCATCTAGGCTAGGGTGTGCTGACTAGGATTGAGTAGTGTCGCAGGGAGCTGGGGGGGGGGGGGGGGTACGGAGCAGCTCCCTAATGTGTGATTTGTAGTGGAATGGCTCCCAGAGAAAAATTTATCACAGGGGATGGGCCAAACATCACCAAAATGTATTTTAGTTGCTGGGAGGCTCCAGGAGTGTCTGAGAGAATATGGAGTGTAAACTTAGAAGCGTCAATTTCATGAGAGTATCAGACCCTCGGAGAGCATTCTGGCTGGCCTTTAGAGTAACTGGGATCTCTGATGACTGGTACAGGAGTACCATTGGAGTAATTGTGATAAGTTTGGAAACACATCGGAGTGCTGAAGACAAGTTTGGGAGTACCGGCGAGAACCCTGGGAGGACCGGTGAGACGCCTAGGAGCACCACGAATCACAGCAGAGCAGTCTGGGAAAAGCATCTCCTTTGGAAACGCTGCGGGTGTGTCCCAAAATCGTAGTTACAACTTATCATTCAACAATTCTTAAACTTCAGTTTTCAGTTTGTATTCTTATCCATGTATCATTGTATCTATATATCTATATAGCTACCAAATCTACACACGGTATGTCTGGACTGGCTGCAGGTGGAGCTTGACAGCGACTCGAGATGCACCTGTAGATGATGATCAAGTGAACTCAGAGATGCGCTTGGATGCTGAAATCGACTGAACTTAGAGATGCACTTGGAGGCCATGATCGAGCAAGTTTGAAGAGGCACTTGCAGGCAGAGATCAAGTAAACTCAGAGATGCAATTAGAGGCCGAAATCGAGCGAGTTTGGAGATACAGTTGGAGGCAGAGATCAAGGGAATTCAGGGAGGTAATTGGATACTGTGATCGACCGAATTTGGAGATGCATTTCGAGAACGAGATCGAGTGGACTCAGCGATGCACTTAGAGGCCGTAATCAATCCAGTTTGGCGATGCCCTTGCAGACAATGATTGTGTGAACTCGGAGACTGTGATCACGCCAGTTTGGAGATGCACTTGGAGGCCATGATTGAGCGAGACTGGAGGCAGTTGATGGGAGGCGTGCTGGGTGCTATGACTCGATTCATCAGTTAGTAACAGTAACTCGCAATAGTGGGAACATGGCATGGTGGCTTTACCTTTCAGGTTTGATGGAGAGCTAGATGGTGGTGGTTGATCTTGATAGGAGGCACACCGGAAGCTCAAGCTACATTTAGAGTCACCTCGTAATCATGAGAATGAAGGAAAGACAGGCAATCTTTGGTGGATGCTGTATTCAGTGTATGCTGTACTCGGTGTATGCTGTACACAGTGTTAACTCATGATCATGGCATGGAAAGATAGAGAAGGATGACATTACTTTGTATTCTGCGAGAATGGTGCAGTTGTGGACAAGAAAGACAGATGGGGGATGAAGTTGGGAACGATATGGAGGATATGAGCGGATATGAGAGATCAGGTGTACGATGTGCCTGATTTGGTTTGGAAGACCTCATTTAGGAGTAATTACCAGCCGGATTGGGACTCGTACCTGCCATATTGGGGATGGTAAATTGACTCGCACACGAAATTCTCTAAGTCCCAGTTTCTGATGACGATTTCCCCTATCTCGTATCATCTCTCTCTTTCTCGTCCTCAACTCTACCATCACCTAAGAACACAGAATTAAGTCATCCCGCTCCATCTCTCCATGCCATGATCATGAGTTAACACCGAGTACAGCATACACTGAGTACTGCATTGTACCTAGATCAACTGTCTCCCACTCCCAGCAATACTCATCTTTCATCCCTCAGCGGACCTGGTTGTACTCAATTCTCTACAATGCAACGATTATAAGTTTATCAAGGAATAGAGTCTCAGCTCCTGTCACGCCTCCGTTTCGATCCACCCCCTCCAGATCAATCGCTTCCAGATCAACCACCTCCAGATCAACCGCCTCCAGATTAACCGCTTCCAGATCAACCGCCTCTAGATTAACCGCCTCCAAGTACTCCACTCTTAATCGATCATGGCATCTGAGTGAATCTCCAAACTCACTCGATTATGGCCTCAAAGTGGGTCTCTCAGTTCACTCGATCTCCGCCTTGAAGTTCATCTCAAAACTCGCTGGGTCAAGGTCCCTAATTGCATCTCTGACTTCACTCAAGCTCGGCCTCAAAGTGCATCTCTGAACTTGATCGATCACTGCCTCCAATAGCATCTCTGAGTTCACTTGATCTTGGCCTTCAAGTGCACATCCTGACTCATTCCATTACGGCCTCCAAGTAGATCTCTAAGTTCACACGATTATGGTGTCGCGAAGTGGCGGAGCTCTCTTCCCTTTTGAAGGGAATTCGTAAGAAAGAGCAGTTGTGGCTCCAGCGTAGAACCGGAGGGCGAGAGGATATAAATGGGTACCTGGCCGTGAGGAACCACACCAATTGCTTGAATCTATGACAGCTCAGCAACAGTGCATGGGACCAAGTGCTGGGAAAGATAGACTGTGTGTATTTCATATCATGAGATGATGTCTACATTCTCCCCTGTATCTCCCTATGCCTGCTCATCACTCAGTCTGTCTCCACTATCTGTGTATCGCCTTATGCCCCCCGCCGGATTCCCCCTGTCAAATTGGATGCTGATGGTGGTGAGAAACAGATTTTCTCGCCACAATGGCCTCCATGTGCATTTCTAAGTGCTCTCAATCAACGTCTCCATGTGCTCCTCCAATTACACTCGATTACCGTCTGCAGCCAGATCGACCGTTGGTGTATATCAAGAGAGACTTAGATACATAATACATGCCGTATTATGATATAGCGAAGCTTGTGACAGTAACTAAGATAAATATGATTGAGGAAATGCCTTGTGGTTATAGAACTCTAAAAACCACCGCTGTGAGAATACGGTACCAAGTCTCCTGCAGACCTCCACAGAGGTCTCAGTAGCTTCAACATTTGACAATCTGAGAAGTCAAATCTCAAAGCGTCCTGAATACACCTCCATAACTGCAGATGATTTCAGCAGTATCTGAGAATACTCTTGCAGAGTCTGAGAGCACACTGCGTAGCTCCATGGGGGCCTGGGAGCATCTGGAAATATTCGAAAGCACTGGTGAGGTCAACCAGAGTGTCTGGGAGGTTTGGGTGTGGCTTCCTGACCAATTTACGCTTTGCTGATGAATCTTCCTCAATATTCGTCTTGAGAATACATAACTGAGGCGTTCATTCAACAGGCATATTCAGACAGCGGACAATGAATAGCTGCGGCTACTAGTACTAAAGTCTGCAGAGCAAGTCATTGGAAATATTGGTATGTTGTAGGCTGGCACCCCAAGCTGTTGGTGGTGAAGAAAAAGTCATAGTATGTGAGATCATGCACTTCCATTCGGGTGAACAATGATTTCGGATCATTGATGATCTTGAAGAGTTTAGTATCATCAAATAGGAGCTCCTTAACCTTGGTCCGAGGCTCAGCAACAGACCCCAACTCCAATCAGCAACTAGGGACTGTAGTGCAACAAACCAGATCTGCCAACTGTTACGGGGGTGCCTAACCCTAAGTAACTCAATACGTGAGAACTAGGTACACAGCCATAGATCCTATTTCTTAAGATACTCAAGTAATGTAACTCTGGGAATCTCTTGCAACCAATTCTCCTGCTTCTTAGTTACGGGCTTCACTTTGACTCTGCCTGACCTTATAACTGATAGAGGGTCCAATTTCCCTTGTCGCCGTAGTACTCGCTGCTTTCTGCCTGAGTACACAGGTATCTCCTCAGTGATGGGTATAGTAGAAGCTGGCTGGGGCTCTCTACTCTCCTTCAGGTCCTGGCTGCATTCCCACTTATTTTGATGTTTCTCTGATCACTGAACAAATCGTTCAGCACAATCCAATATCTGCTCAGCTGTTAAATCCTTCGTAGGAGCGTCGATCGTCGCAGATACGTTTTGGATATATAGCGCTATAGCTATTCTTTTTGAGCGTACCTAGGTTAAGGTGGATTCTCAAAGTCCAATGCTTGCTCGTTGGTCGAGATTATCGGTGAATATAACTAAGCCTTGCTGCAATGCGGTAATGGAGGCTATCCACCTAACGCTCTGAGCTACAAAGATGTAGTGATTATCCTGAGCGCAGGATATAATCTTTTCGAGGGCGTAAACGATAACGTCATTGTCGGTTTCAAAAGTAATAGTCATCCGTTCGTGAATATTGGCAACTCTCGGTGATCCTATATCAGGGTGTGGGACTACCACTACACAAAGCTAATAAATTTTATAGTATGTAATAATAGGTATAGGTATCATAAAAAGGCAATAATAAATAAGGATATTTCTCCGATGGTAGATATCGGTTTTTTTTTTTTCAAGTCTGATCCTCCCTTCTCATTGCCGGAACAATGTGATCTCTTTATAGTCTTTCAGAACTCTCTCCAGACTATGATTTAATGTCTTTTTGATAGCAATGTAACATTGCACCTTGCATTCATAGAATGTGCCTGTCAGAGGTGGCCACACATCCCTTTGGTTATCGTGTTCATGCATGATATCATATCAGACCATTTAATCAGACCATAACTTCAACTTTGAAATCTCGCAATCGTATGATTTTCGGTAGTTGGAACATGCAACCAATTCCCCAAATTGGTTATGCCTTATTGCAATTAATAACCGTCCCCCGTGGTTATTAATTCTTGCGTTATAGATTTAATCGGCAACCAATCGATACTATGCCAACGTAGAACTAGACGAATTTGCCACCAATGCTAATCAAACCAATGACTAGTGTTTGCTTTAGGCAATTGCCAACATCATAATTCCCTCAGTTATGTCATGCTTAGGCCAATGCCGGAATGTGCTTCACCGAGTCCTATCCCGTTACAGGTAGGGGTGAAGAGTTCACTCACTCGCATTTATACTATCAACTGCCGTGCATATTACATTGCATGTCCCACATAGTTTCTAGGAAATGAAAGAAGATAGAAACCACTAGCACTGCTGATGGACATTAACATCTCAGTATGGCCTAGTAGGTGCAAGAACTCTTGCCAGCTGCGGCTGTCTGCAATCTCCTGGCGATTAGCAAGAACCCCCGCTAAGGAGCATACTACTGATCTGACTTGAATATCTTGTATAGGTGTAATGCATGTGACTGTCCCAAGTATCATTATCACTGTTACAGGAAGAACCCCTAACACCAAGTATCTTCAAATGGTACTAATCTTTAGTTTTCACCATGTATATCGTCAGGGATAGTCAGTATCCATAAGTCTGATAGAGTAGCATTCAACAGAGTTCAACACACACAGCTTCTTGAGTTTGTGAATCGATTTTGAGAGATGGACTGCAAGGTAAGTGACACACCAATGATGTCCCTACAGGAGCACCTGCTGATGCCCGCTGGTTATCCCGGGCTGTAATTGCTAGTGTCCAAGCGTCTTCAACCATTCAGTACTTGTCATCGGAAAATATTAGCCAAGGATTCTTGGTGAATATGATTGAGTCGATGAACCTTTTTGCTATTGCAAAAGTAGCCTGTTGGTATTGGGGAACATTCTGATCACTACTGGCCTTGGGTTGTAGTGTATTCTACTCTCCACCAGACTTGTTGGGTAGTACCAGCACCCAGGCAGATGGTGCACGGTCAGACACTGATAATTTGTTGAGAAGGGTTGACTTTTAGTGTTTGGGCAGTGGTGGTGCCATTGTCACAAGTGGATTTCGGGAATTTGGAAGCAGAGGGCATCCAATAATACTATTGGCACTGCACAGGTTCTTTTGCAGCAGAACTCTGGTATTTCATAACGACTTGTCCCGGCACACCTGCCCTAGATGAAGTGCCTTCTACAAATGAGGCAAATCGTCTTCTTTGATATCAGCTAATCAAGTGGAATCTCGGGTGTCCCCATTTTCGTCATTACCGATTTCCTGATTGCAATCTTCATTCTGATTTATGGATGAAATCAGGGATATCTGTCATCAGTAACAGGCTGCACAAAGGCAGATAATTGGAATGCCAATATTGAATGGACAATGATGATTTGCTGCTATCTTGAATGCGAGTGCTCTCACTAGGTGTGGTTCATGATTGTTCTGTAAACAGTGATTCCTCACCTGGCTGGGCTTAGGTTTCATTTCGTATAATGAAGATAGAAAGATGGGGAATGTCGGAGACAGTGTATAAGCAGGAAATATGAGACTACCTGCAATAGATTTTTAGGAAAAATGAAGCAAGAATTTGTACATAGCCAAGGAGGATGCAATTTGAAGCGTGTCTCGAAATGGTTTTGAAGAGATGACTTTAATGGTTCATATCAATATCTAGAATGGCAGTCCGGAGTTGCGATTTCTGATGGTGTCAGGTACACCAGAATAGATTGAATCCTACTGTCTAATGTTTGCAACTCCTATCAACAACATTTGTAAGGATGCAAGAATTGAAGGTTCACTAAGCCAATGTATATAGACAATAACACTCGCGATATTAACTAGCCCATGGTGCTGGCCACAAATTGAGCACTGAGAACCTAATTGAACACATGAGCCTCTGCATATGACTCCCCCAAGCATAGTTATTATGCGTCAAAGTTCAAGCATTTGAGGTGACCACATGCCATAGAATTGGTGCAGTATTGAGAATCTGCAGAACTCGATAGATTTGGAACCATCTGTGTGATGGATGAGTTGCAAAGGATCATACTGGGGTTTCTTACATGAGCAAAAAGGGAAATTGGTTTCCGAAAATGGACCACATGCACCCATCCTTCCTCACATTCTCCACAAATAAACTGAGCAACTTATTTGCAATCTTCCACCATGCTTTGAAGTGTTCAATGTTGTGATCGCGTCATCACGACATGCCAAAACCGTGTTTAGTCATTTAAGCTAACTTATTGCTGTTGTTTCTTTCACCTTGCTCCTCTACATTTTAATCGTTTCAACAGTTTTTTGAACTATTCCATTGATTTCAACAATATTCTGAACTATTTAATCCCTTGAGACATCGATTATACACAAGCTTGCACAACTCCCATTACATAAATTCAGACACCTAGAGTAAACACTCATCAGATTTCTACATATCGCTGCAATGATTACTTTAAGCATCTAGTTGAATAATCTTCAGGTAAAACAAATTGACTGTATTCAATTCAATCGTGTTACTCAAGTACCACCGCAAGCTATCTTGCTGTGGCATCAGCAGGAGCAGGTGTACAGCTCCTTGGATCTCACTGATTGGGACGATATAAGTGATTCTGACACCAAAAAGGGGCTTACCACGGTAGGTTCCGTCGTGTAAGGGTTGTATCGGAGGTTGATGCCTCTCCTGGATAATCACCATACCAGCAGGCAGATGTATCGGCCCTGTTAGAAAGGTCTGAACGAAGGCATGAAGCTATTTAACACTCGGTTCAGCATCTTCAACAATGAAAAGAGACCTCAATTGTGCGAAAATGCGTCTCGCACTTGACTTAAAGCGCCTATTCAGACTCCTCCCCATCTGGAGAAGCTCTGTATCAGTTCTTGGTGGCTTATGCTTTCTCCGCCTTGTGGACGCAGCTCAATGAACCATATGAACTGCTGGCTCGTCGCATTGAAAAGATGTCACTGGAATTGAGACTGGGTTGTACTAAACGTAGTTTCCATCATTGAGATGACTGAAGTACTGATCGCAATCGACATAGTCTGTAAAGTCAGCAACTCTCTTCAAATACCAAGCAATGTGATTCTGTAGCTCCCCTTTTTGCATTGCACACCAGGCTGCCAAGTCATCAAGGCTCTGGATTTCTGGTCACAGGATTTGTATTATTTGCTTGATAGGCGCTTTGGTTTGAGGCATATCATTGTCACCACATTGTTTTGCAGCGTTTGCATTCAGCTCTCAATACTGAAAGACCACCTTTTGGACTATCTCTTGCAAAATCTGGAAGGCAGCCTGATGTTGATTCGATTGTCGGTAGGCTTGTTTAAGATCCATCTTCGCATAACCTGGGAGTTCAATACTTACATCTAAGTGGTTGCCAAGCTGGCGGATATGGTCAGAGAAGTGGTTCAGGAGATGTATCGTCACAAAGTTGATATCCGATTGATTGACTAGATGTTGTGCAATTTCTGATGCGATCTGTGATTTACTTTTGTCACCGCGATGACTCTTTGCAGCCGTGGAAAGGTTCTTCCAACTGTGGTCACTCTCCCGTTCCACCTGTTTGTGCAAAGTCAGCTGCTTTTTCACAGCTTCTGAGACCTTCTTTGTATATTTACTGGCGTAGAATTGGCTGAAAACATCCTTTTGATGTTGGAACTGCATCAGATAATTCTCCGTCTACTCAATTGTAGCCTCAGTATGATACCAGTACTGTGCCATGAGGTGAAGATTCACAAAGTTCTTGACGTACAACAGGGCTTCTGTGAATGGTATTCTTTGGCTTGCCAAATGATTTAAAAGAGTCACCAGAAACATTTGAATAATTACACGCCCAAATGCTTTCATCTTCTTACCACTCCATTGCGTCACCAGGCTATATAGCTTGTTGAACCGAGCAACACCAGGATTAGTGTTAGCAACGGTTCCGGGTTACCCGGCTGCGGCCCGGGTCTAGAACCGGACCGGATGGTTCAGTCCGGGTTGTTACACGCAAAACAGGGGTACCCACCGGGTTCGGGGACGGGTTGGAACCGGACTGCGGTTCCATATTACGGTTCCTGCAACTTTAGCTCCAATTAAGTATTTGGGTTCTGATCGTATCAAGACATGATCAATATCCAGATTGTGCAGTTTTAGCCCCTCTTTCACCTCCCGCTGTCAGATTTGCGATTGGACCAATATTCGTTGAATCGCTGTGAAAGAAAGTGATATTTCTATCGAAAAGTGCGGGTTTTCGATAGCGACTCAACGAATATCTGTCCGATCGCAAATGTGAGAGCGGGAGGTGAAAGAGGGGCTAAAACTGAACAATCTACGTACTGATCATATCACGATACGATCAGAACTCAGATACTTAATTGGAGCCAAAATTGTAGGCTTGAAATGCTGGGTGTTTGTGTGGAAACCCGTTGCAACGGTCCGGTTCCGGGTCGGAACTGGATCCGGAACTGAACCGGGGATTTGGACCCGTTGCTAATACTAGCCAGGATATTGAGGCATTATCGCTCCTAGCTGGTTGAATTCGTCGATGCTGGAATGTTGTTCAAGAAAAGCTGTTACCCAGGCCATTACATGTTCAAGCATACTGAAATAGACTGTATGATGATTATTGGTTGCTATAATAGTCGTCGGAGAGATGTATCTGATATTCCAGCAGATGCCTTCTGAGGTTCCAACTGCTCGATCTTCCCGATATTATTTTGCTTCCAATCACTCGGTCTGATCTCCCTGAGTGGCGAGTATCATCCTTTGGAAGTATTGCCAACAGTCTCTCAATTGCCACAATGATGAACTCCCTTTTCCAAATGAAGATTTCGGTGCTTCACACAGAGGGCAATGGGGCTGCTTGTTTCAATGGAAGTAAATGTTTTTGAAGTAGTCAGCCGTCTATGCACAGATGACAGTATAGCATTGCTGCATCCGGCCATTTGCACAAAGCATAAACTGTCCAGTGTTGAGAAGCATGTTCAGAGGACAAAAAGTGAGCTCAAAGACCTACCTTAAAATTTCTCCATTGTTGATTTGTTGTTCTTTCACCACAGTTGTTTGTCCATGCCATTTAATATGAGATGTTGGAGGAAGGGGAAGAAGCGCCAGAATGATCCTTCCAAGATTCAAAGGGATTGATCTAATTGTTGAGTTCATGTTTCTGAGACTCAAATATACTGGCCAGTCCTTCTTGTTGCCTGAATAGTTTGTAAGATGTGTCTAGTCCGAACTGCAAAATAACGGGACAATCATAGCTCCCAGCGGCCGCCATAGCTATTGATGTGGTCAAAATCTTTGTAGGAATGAAAAAATACAACTAACATACGTCTTCATTCCACCACCAGTTGCTTGATTTTACCTCTCAGTAGATATGTTCCTCAGCATTCTTCAATTCCTTTGCTGGAGCATATGACATATGTTCCATGAATGCAGGCTGTTGCATAAGGAACACAATGAATTGAACAACATTGCGGTAAAAGAAAGGTGTGTAATCATCATCGCAAATATTTTTTGGATTGGCCAAACGATTGTAACACACTTTGCTGGATGTCCAAGAGTCGATACCCATCGCGTAGGACACTTTCTTCAATCATTTGAATACAGCTTGGGACGAAGTGAAGTTGCTGACAGTTGCCATCGTAGGGTTCCTGAAAAGCACGTTGATAGCAGCTCTGCTCACGTTGTACTTGATGCACCTGTGCGCTAATTGATACTCCACGTTGCAAGGAAACGATGACCATAGATCAATTTCATCATCGATGATATCAAAATACTTATTACTACTATGCTTGCCGGCTAGACGGTTGTCCAAGTGTGGAGAACTTTAAATACGTATCCGAACTGGAGGTTGCTCTGGATCCATACCTGAATTCTCATTGTAAGCTTCTGTATCGCTGGGATCATCGATGGAAGGGTGAAGAAAACGGTTGGGATGAGGATTATGAACAAATGGAAGTAGAATACTCTCAGGCTCAATCGCAAAACCATCATCTGGCAGTTGTTTGGCTGATACGTATACTATCTTTGCTTTGTGGTTGTGACAGAGGTGAGTGATGTAGGCGCCAGTGTAGAAGTAGTACATGTTCAAGTAGTAGAGATACTGTGGATGAAGATTCATGTTTCGTTAGCAAAATAAAATGTCGCAACAATGTCAAGACGCGTCTCAATGATCATTTACCTACTCATACCATTACAAGCCAGCTGGTCCTCAGAAAAAGCCGCACCTCAATTTACTTTTTCCAAAAAAGGGTCCTACCACTTTCATAGGATGTCTCTCATCATCCTTCACATGTTTGGAAAGTATATCATTACTCTCTCAATTTCAACATCCCTTGAATCGCAAAAACCATACCACATCTGCATTCAGCTTGTCACAGCGATTGTTTTGCACACACACAAGACCCTCCTATGTCCATTGTCTGAGTGATGGTTGTCACTTTTTGCTAAGTTCATACCTTACATGAATGGTATATTCTTCTGATATACTGACCCAGCGACATCATCACGGCGTACAAGAACTAGAGCAAGGACAAATCAGTGAGATATGACTGCAGAGCAAGCTTTCAGTTGTCTTTGTGTTGAACTTAAGCATTCAGTGGACAAATCATGGTGCTTAGATGATGCTAAGCAAGTTGCCTCCTAGCTGAATTGCAGCCAACATGATATCGCCACATCAAGAAAACCCTCGAAGCCCATATGTATCTTCGCCTATCCTGCCCACCTTACTGGCAATCTGCGCAACCTTCGACACACCCTCCTTACCTCTGCTACTGTGTCGCATCACTCCTGATGATATATTCAACACTCCCGTTGCTTGTTAGGAGTAACAAGTATCCAATATCCACCATTCCATCATTGACCACCGTTGAGAACTGAAAATGTAATGTGATGCTGTCAACTTGCAGAAATCAGTCGTCACAGATGCTAATACAATCCAGATGCCAACGCTACAAGTCCGCGCCAGGGCCGAGAAAGCTGGTGTTGGAGTCAGCCAATTAGTAGCAGAAACCAAGGGGATTTAGCAGGATCAGGGCGGCTTAACAACACAACGGATAGATAATCAAGTGAGGGACCACATCTGGGAGATTGCGCAGTCCATGAGCATCATCAACATGCGAGGAACCGGCCCCGAGCAATGGCATCCCCTAATCAATCGTTCCTTTACTCAAAACAGTGAGCAGGAGTCTAAATAGCCACTTTGGAAATGATACATGGCAGACAAGACTAACCTCAATGGTCTGAAACTGAAGGCAGCACTGGACGAGTTCACGCAGATTAGACTGCACTGAAGGATGAATAGTAGGGTCGAAGAAACCCCGACTAAGAAGCGCAAACTCGTGCACATTGGTATGTATTTCATCACCCTGATACTTCTTTTGCTCTTCCTGATAATGTGTAGATACAGATGACAACAAGAAAGAAACTTCAGGTCACAGGTCTTTGCTGATAGAGGTGCATTGCTATAGCTTGACTGATTTTTGTACTGAGCCATTTAGCGTTACCATCGCCTATGTGGATTCCGACATTGCTGGACAGAGGGTGTGTGAAAACAATACTCAGCTATTCCCATGGCACTGGCCTGGGGTTCATGAGTCCATACTTCTGATAGTTACAACAATCATCTATACAAACTTTTTTTCAATCGTGAATGCTGCATGTACCCGTCTGCCACACCCTTGCCGGAATGTCCGAGAGCATTGGGGCTCCCAGGAGGAGCCTAATGGAGATGGTGGTCCGTATGCCCATAATGTTACCCCAATCTTCCATAACAATACTGCTGCTGGATGGGTAAAGGCGGCAATGAAATTAACCAACCGAACTTTTTTTTTGCATTGTTCATCGTAGCCAACATGCCGATGGCACAGCTGGTGCCAAGATGCTTATGTTTGGTCACAGCAGCTACCTTCCTCTGGATGACATCCTCTCACCTGCAGCCGAGAATATGATTGCCTATATCGGGGAGGACTTGGATGATAATTGTGCGACTCAGTGTGCAAATTCAAGAAGCTTTCGGACTATGAAAACAGGCTTCCAAAGTTTGAATGGAAGCTTCAAAAGAGGATTATCGGACAGCAGCGATACCTTGAAGTCATCGCTCACTGTGCTGTTGGTCTCTTTTCCGATCACAAGCAAAGTCTTATGGCTGATGAGGATGTGGCTTGGCTATACGAGCATGATCACATGGTGAATCATCCAGCTGCAGGCTCTTTGGCCAATAGGAAGTGTACATGCAGCTGCCCAGCTGCAAATTAGTCATTGTGAGGATGGAATGCACTGGCTGAATGGTTGTTCAAGGATTTGCATTGTGGGTGGGTATTTTCTGGCACTTTGGAGGGTGGACAGATGGGTGATAATTTGGAGTTTATTGATGATGCTTTGGGTTTCTTTTTGGTGTTTTGTTTATTTCATTATTACATCATTCATATTCATGCATGAAGGGCTGTGTTGACAGTTCACGATGTTGGGATTAATCGTTGAGAGATTTGTTTCTGGGAAAGGTATAGTGACCATGATAAGACTCTGTGTATGGGTATCATGTAATTGGTAGTTCGGTATCTTCACCGAGCAGAAGATAGCCCGAATGATTTATTAAATGCGAACCCTTTTTAGCTCGTTCCAATAACGATTATTGTCACAGGTAGCCAATCAACAACCCTGCGACATGCTTGTCACCTGCCATTCTAAGTTCCAAGCTCCCATGCAGCCTAGGAGTTGGAAGTGTAGGTGGCAGGACCAGCCAAGATTCTTGAATTGTCAACAGGATCAAAAGACACATTACAACAATGCTTTTAATCATATCAATGCTTTCTTTCCTTTATACAATGCTTTGATTTATTAACTATACATTCATTCACATTTCCGTTAGTCACTGCTTTAATTTTTTTGTCCTTATCACTCGCTGCCTTTTTAAATGGTGACAAGGAGGTGCCGCACTTCTACTCCTCCTCCTCTTCCTTCCAGCGCCAGGCAAAGCAAACAATCTATCCACAACAAGGATCTCGATCATGATCCTAGCATACTACCCAGCAATTATAATGATCGTTGAAATGAAAATTTGGAATCTGACGACGAGTCTTTTCAGCGATCATCCAGGAATGCTGTGGGCAAGCAGCCATCAAATCACTCCTTCATGTCAACACGTGCAAAACGAGTCTGGGCAACTGAAATAACTACTACATCAGCATAACCTCTACATCCTGAGTGTTGGAAAGTGGATATTGTCCCGGAGGAGGAGGATGGACATGAGCCTCCACCTCTGGAATCCAAGAAGCTATTCGATAAAGGGTTTAAATGATTGAATCCACCCGCTGATGTCTATATATACCAGAAGAAAAATTCAAATGACGCCAGTAAGCGATTGGTTGTATGGAAAGCTGGAAATCTGTGGCGATATGAGCCTTTTGTTGATGACATAACAGGCCTCATTGTTGGAGTAGGATACAATGCCAAGACAATCCTTCCAGGCATGCTGGGGATGTTCATGGCACATGTGAAGCCTGTAGCAATCAATTATGCAATGTTTGTGAATCCCTTTCCTATGAATGCAGTGAAGACTACCCAGATTCATAGTTGGTAGTATGAGGAAATCGCCAGGATTGATCCAGCTCAGGGAAACTCACACTCTCTGTGTGCCTACATTTCAGTGGCAAACGAACAATCGCATATCGGCAAAAAAATATTCCGTTCGGGCGGAATGGCTCCGTCGGAGTGGTCGCACTCCGTCAGAGCCATCAGAGACACCCTGGTGGCGGATTACTCTGCGCCCGGCATCGATACAATGCGTCACATTCTATATCACCCTCCGATCGCTGTTTCATTGTTTCTTCGTATTCTGTCGGTCTCCCATTTTAAACGATCACTCTGGCATTGTGGCCAACTGTGACTATACATCAGCATGGGTTCATTGGGTACACCCTTGCATCGGGATTGCAATATGATGGGTGACGCTGCGAAAATCTCTCCTCGGGTTCCTTCTACCTGCGTGCAAAATGCAATTCTCTTTTGACAAATTATACACATCATTCCAAGTCGCCAGAGATATGTGGCTATTGACAATCCTTTACTCGTTCCATCCGTCTCCGGTCTTACAATTAGTAGCTATCTCTGGAATTACATGCGGGCAGCTGAGAATGTTTCCCACGCTGAAAACTTGCAATGCAACGGCTACTGGTGCTTTTTCACCTGTACAAATTTCAAGACGGGATCCAAGCTACCCAAGTTTTCAGGTATTGTGGTGAGCGCCAGGGCTATCCAGTATTCAATGAAATCTCCATCCTCGTTTAGGAGTTTGATTGTGAATAGTTGTTTCAGCTGCCACGAGAGACGCCCATTCAGTGCACCATAACACCTCTACATGCGTTGCTTTACCCACACCCAGACGTTCCGTCGATCCGCTCCACACCAGCTCTGGCTTCCTGTTCATCGACACATCTGAGATATGTGTTGACTAGTGTTATCAACGGTTTCGGACCATCACTTCGGGTCTGAGTCCTGGTTCAAACCGAACGGTTGCCAAATTAGAAGTCAGGGTTGTCAATAAACCTGGACCATCCACTCGGGTATGGTTAGATGGTAAACTCCCAACCCATCTGAATTGGGCGGGTTGTAAGCAGGTTGCCCAGCGGGTCCAGCTATAGATTCATATAAAGCTCTTGTATTTGTAGTTTGTTTATAGTATCTTATCAAAATCGTGTTTTCAGCAACTAATAATGCACTTTTGCATGTTGTGCAGTTTGCAATATCAATTAATTTGGTATCTGTGTTTCACCTTTGATATATAATATTTTTGTCTTTCAAGGCAGTCAATAATACAGTTATGCGTGTGCAGATCCATGCAATGCCATGATTACGAAACCTACAAGACCTAAAACTGTTGACGCTCCATTGACGCTGATTTTCAGGATGCAGCAGGGAGCATGTCGCTGTTGTTTTTGTCTGTAAAGGCTGCCAATATCTGATAAATGGATGTCTGCAACCAATCGGAACATAAATTACCCAAGATGCAAAGATAAAAATTGTTAACGCTGCGTTGACACTCATTCCAAGAATGGAGCGGTGACTGTGTTGCTGTCTATTTCACTTAGAAAAGCTGCCAATAAGACAGTTATGAATAACAACGACCAAGTCGCTGGTGAATTTGTGTACATACAAGACCACAAATCGTTGACGCTCTGTTGATGCTCATTTGAATGTATTGTCCATTCAACAACTGCTGCCGTCGAGAGTTGTTTTCTTCATCAGCAACAAATGTTTCCGTCCGGGCAGAATGGCTCCGTCGGAGTGGATGCGCTCCGTCACAGCTGTCAGAGACACCCCGGTGGTAGGTTCATCTGCACCCCGCATCAATTCAACGCGTCGTGTTCCATATGGCCCTCTGATTGCTGTTTCACCGTTTCTTCTTGTTCTGTCGGTCTCCTATTTTAAACAATCACTCTAGCATTGTGGCCAACTGTGACCATACGTCGGAATAGGTTCATTGGGTACACGCTTGCATTGGGATTGCAATGCGATGGGTGATGCTGCAAAAATCTCACCTCGCGTTCCTTCTACCTGCGCCCAAAATGCAATTCTTTCTTTACTAATTATATGCGACTGTAAGGCGATAGGTGACGCTGCAAAAATCTCTCCTCGCGTTCCTTCTACCTGCGCGCAAAATGCAATTTGCTCTTTACTTATTATACCCATCATTCCAAGTTGCCAGATCTATGTGGCTATTGACAATCCATCGCTCGTTCTGTCCGTCTCCTGTGTTACTACTAGTAGCTATCTCTGGAATGATGTGCGTACAGCTAACAATATTTCCCACACTGAAAACTTGCAGAGCAACGACTGCCGGTGCTATTCTCACTTGTACAAATTTTGAGACGGAATCCAAGTTACCCTAGTTTTCAGGTATTATGGTGAGCGCCAGGGCTAATTAGTACTCAACGAAAACTCCATCCTCCTTTAGGAGTTCAATTTTGAATAGTCGTTGCAGTTGCCACGGGAGACACCCATTCAGCGCACCATAACACCTCCCCGGCCGTTGCTTTACCCATATCTAGTCATTCCATCGATCCCCTCCGCGCCAGCTCTGGCTTCCTGTGCATCGACACATCTGAGATATGCGTTCACCATCTAAACCCTCAACTTGAACCTTAATAGCATGGTAAATACAGAGCTCCATTGCGTGCAGTTGTTCATCCAATATATACGTCTTGTTACGACTCTTATGCTTGATAAACTCCCACGTGCCGCTGGGTATTGCCACGCGGTGCGTTGCATCTCGTGTATTGTCGAGTAATGCTCTGAAGTCTTTGATCATAGCGTCAGGATGTTTTCCATCATGGCGGTTTTGGGGCCCCATGAATTCAGGCTATTGCATATGACTGGGAGCCCAGGGGGGCAGCCAGATCAGCACCAGAAGGGAGGACTTTGCAGGCGGCAGCGCTGTTCTCCCGACGCTGAGCGAGGGCTTGGAGATTGAGCTCTCTGATTTCGAAGCAGAGAATGCGACGCTGAATGGTCATTACTTGCGGCAGGTAGTTGAGATTGTGATTGGAGGCATTCCAACCACCCTTCAGGTTTGTTTTATGTGCTTGTTCATGTCTCTCAGCAGAATACTGTTGCAATGCTCCGTATCGATGACGGTGTTCGACCCAATAAGGCATCAAGTCGATCTTCGGAAAGTTGAAGTCGGCATCCAACTGCTTGGAAACATCTATCTCTTGACTGATAAAATCCTGCCAGGCGTTCATTTCGCGCCGCTTCTTGGATGGCGTCCAAGTTTCAGCATTTGTTTCCTTGTCTACCTTGCGCTTCGTCACGAGTTCCGTTCTCAGGGCATTGGCTTTGGCCTTCGCCATTTTGCCGGCTCACCCGAGTAAGAACACATCTTTGAAGTTGTGAAAACATTGCAAGGCGTCCTCCATGTAGCTCAAAGTTGCATCATCATGAGATTTATATCGAGCATACATATAGAATTCTAACAATACCTGTGTGCACTCAATTGCGCGATTGAATATGGGACACTGAGCCGGGCTTCCGCCTCGTAGAGACTGGGTTACAACTCCAAGCAGGTACCGGCTCATTTCTTTCATCTCCTTCTCATTCCATTGAGAAACTTCCTCATATGACTTATTTTTGGGTGTGAGGTCGTGGTAAGCAGGCATGGATAACCAGATTGCATTGTACTTGTCAAGCCATTCGTGCGACTTCATGAAATGGAAAATCAACTTCTGGAGGTGGTCAAGCATTCCGATCTGCATTGTATGAAGGAGGTTGGGCTTCGGGAGGTTGCTCACGATACAGGGAATATGTTGAAAAACATTAGATCCTCGGTGGACGTGGCGCGACGAGAGTTCGGCATCAGCTGCCTTGGTGTTGGCATCGCCGAGAATTCTATATAGGTTGTGATCCTGCCGGGGGTATTGCTTGTCAGGAGGGACATTATCTCCAAGTTCGTTCTTTGGACGCTCGCACCAAAAACAGACATGCCGCTCGAGATGATGTAGGTAGCTATACTCAGGGCAATCTGCAAGCCATGCTGCTATAATCGGTTTGCAATGCCTGGAGTTGCCATCTGCATAGAGAAAATTGTAATACCCGCTCTTGGCATTGGGATTTTGTTTCAAAGTGAGAGGCTGGAGTACCCGCCGGAGTACTTCATTCAGCACCTCTCAGTTGGTTTGCCGCTGTTCATCCAGCCGCTTCTGAGGAATATTGCGGTTCTTGATTGGAATCGGCAGGAGAGCGACCATTACAACAGTGTGGTTTGAGGGCATCTGGCGGATCTTCGAAGATAGATTGCCAATTGTCATATATACAGGCCACTCATTCTCATCACCAGCAAAATTCGAGAGATGTGTTCCGTCGGACATGATGATCAAGGGAGCCAGTGTATCCCCCACTCTGAGCATTGTCTTAACCTCGATTAGCACGTTATTATCCTCGAGTATCTCTGCTTACCTGTGTCTCCCACCACCAGTCCGCAGTGTGCATTTCAGTATAGAAGCGTTTCGGTGGAGTATTGCTGTTAAAGCAACGCTGAGGGGCGTAAGTGAGATGCTAAGCGTAGGCTGGCTGCCGCGTCAACCATCTCATGCTTTTGATGATGTCTCGACTCCTGTATTTGATAGGCCGGTGGTGATTGTCATTCCATCTCATATCCTCGAGAGTGTGTAGTTCCCACTTCCTGACAGCCTCATCATCTGGCATGCTAGCCACAAGCTTCTGGACGCCATCCCCGTTTTTCAAGCTTGGGAAACGCAGAGCAATGTTTTCTTTCTTCAGCACGTTGTCATAGTATGTCTTCATACCCTTCTTCTTGATCCCACACTAGATATATTGGTACTCTTCATGAATTGCAAATGGGTAGTAGAGATTGTTCTGTAGGTTCGTCTCAAGGCAACCCTGAGCATCGCGTTCCCATGGCTCAGCAATGTAATCGCCCAGCGGAGCGCCGGCGCTGGGGTATGTTGCCGTCCGTGTCAGAGGAGGTGGCGGTGGTTGAGACTCCGAGTCTGCGATGTTTTCAACGTGTTCGAGGTGGGGAAATGCATCCAAGTCTTCGACTGAATCTTTGTTAGCGTTGAATTCACGACGCTGAGCAGGTTCAACGCATCGGGGCGCGCTGCGAACAGTCAGATTCTTTGCAACTTGAAGGTGTTCAGGATGGTGTAATTTGATATGATTAAGTCACCAGCTGTCTGAGGTGAACTTCTTTCGGCATGAAAATTCGGGCCAACGGAATGGGGTCTTCTCTGGCAATGTCAACGACACAGGAGGAGTGGAGTATTCACTGTAGAAAGGGACGAAAGTTGGTGCTGGGCCTGAGCAGTCTGGTGTGGGTATAAGCTCACGATACTTGAGAGATTTATTGAGCCTTATCACCACCACGCCAGGAGTTGCAAAAACACTGCATGCGCGATGTCCCATAATACTATGAATAAATGAAAAATTAACCCTGAGCTATCCAAAAACCTCGCGACGCATGTAATAATCAATGCCTGAGATACATAGATTAAAACAAAGGAAACGAACAAGCCCACAACCCTAACCCAAACGAACAAAACACCTCCACACGTTCCTTAATCAGTGCCTGAGATGAATAGATTACAGCAAAGGAAACTCACAAGACACGAACCCGACTCTGACCTGAATGCAATGCGACGAGTAGTTCACTCCTCGCCTACCGAATCATCTGGGCACGCCTCAGGGAAACGGACATCAGAGAGAGAGACATCGGGGAGAGGGACATCGGGCAGAGGGACATCGGGCAGAGGGACATCCGGAAGGGGGACATCCGGGAGACTGTCGCCACCTTCCGATTCGCCGAGTAGCTGCTGCTCCACATCGACATGATCCGAGGTATTTCCGGCTGCCTCAGCTTCTCGCAGAGTTGGCGCCGCTGGGTGAGGTTTTTGCGGCGTCACAAGCCCCAAAAACTCCAGCCCACTGAGGGTATGAGCCTCCAGAGTTCGTGGTCATAGGGGAGGCTCCGGGGTTTGTGGGCGTGGGGCAGGCGCCAGAGGTTGTGGCCGTGGGGTATGCTCGCACATCTCCTGGCCTTGCTCAGGCAGCACGGTTGGCTCATTGTCTACCATAGTATCAGCATCATCAGCCGATGTATTTACCATCTCTCCCTGGCCAATCATCCGAGGTTCTTTGCCATCATCCTCATCCTTATCCTCCTCCTCATCCTCATCCTCCTTCTCCACCACCTCCTCATCTTCCTTCCCTTCATCTGCCTCCTCTTCAACTTCCTCCTCATCATCGTCACCATCCGTGTCCATATCCACATCGCCGTGTAAATCAACGCCGTCCGGTGCATCCAAATCATCCCCCATGCGCAGATCCAGATCAGAATCATGTTCTGAGTCATATTCACCGTCTGACTTCTCTGTTGAGTCGGTATCATCATCTGAGGGAATTGACACGGCGGGCGATGCTTCCGGCTCTAAATATACCCGCTCTAGTTAGTCCTCTGTGTCCGAGTCTGCCTCATACCTTTCCTTCTGCAAGTACAAAGCAATGGAACGAGAGATCTCATCTCCCCCTGGGGTTTGTTTCACAATACCTTTCCCTTTACTGTTTCCCTTCCCCTTCCCCTCCCCCTTCCCTTTCCCCTTCCCGTCCTTTGTTCCCTTCCCTTTCCCGGTCCCTTTCTCACAGCCCTGCGTGTCCTCCTCACCCTCGCCATTGTCATTGTCATTGCCATCGCCAGGACGGCTCCTTCCACCGCTCGGCGCTCCGGCATCCGCGCAGTTCTCATCATCATCACCCTCGTCGATTATCTCATCCCAATTCAGTGGTCTAACGGCCAGGAAGTCGCCTGGCTTGTACTGCTGGCAGCTTGGTGCCTTAATCCTTGCCCTGAGATCATCACTACCGTATCAAGAGAAACGCTCACCGGTGCGTTTAACCTTTCCCGAGCTGGTTGTCTGCGGATTGGAGCGATCGACTTGATCCCCAAAGGCACGGGGGTTGTACAACCTCCAATTGTTCATTTGATTGCGGGTTTTGTCAAACATTTGCCCCATATATGAGCGGAACGCTGACCACCACTCCCGAAAAGGTGAATGCCTGCTCCTGCGGTGGGGCCACATCAGCTGGAATTGTGAAAAGTGGTGAGTCGTAACTGGATCAAGAAAGATTATATCATAACAGAGGTCCCAGGCCCTCTCATCCTTGACACTGCAAACATTGTATATCCGTATGAGTCCACAGATGTGTTCCGAGATGAATCCGTTTATACGGTCCCGATCCAATAACAGGCGTCGATTTATAACCGATGTCAGCATTTTTGCCCTAGCAGTTGCCTTCCCCTTTCCTTTGCGGCTGCCCTTTAGTGCCATCACTGCGAGTTGGACATGAATCTACATCCGAGGCGTTAGCATTCTGCAATAGTTGAATGTAGCGGAAGGAAGCCCAGAGCGAACATACAAAGTTCTTCAGGTTACCGGGTGTATTTTGGAACGAGAGGCGTTGTTTTGTGCAAGTCACGTGATGTCGAGATAGTTCAGGATGCTGGCGGTGTGTTTGATTGCTAGCGGTGTATTTAATATGGCAGGAAAAGAGAATCGAAGTTTAGGCGGGAAGAAGGGATATATATACTCGAGTTCCTGCGATTTGGTTCATATCGTGGGTTTTGTTGGTTGATTAACACAAAACGGCCCAGCCTTCATCTTGCACAACCACCAGGCACCTCATGAATGAGAAGCCTTGAGACGAGATTTAGTACACACAGTGAGGACAGTTTGCAATGCTGGGCCTTGCTTTGGCATCTCATACCACTTTTACCGCTCAGACCTCATGCATCTCAGAGCAAACTGAGTAGTTCTCAAGTTGTCCCAACTGTGCAACCATCCAACACAGCTACCAACGCATAGCAGTGGAAAAAGCACACGCAAGTGATGACATAGGATAGAGAATACGTTATTGTTCGCTTTCCGATGCGTTTAGCTCTGCCAAAGGGGGATAGCCACCGGGAAGCTGAAGATATACACAATCGATGGTTAAAAGTATTGTGGCAAGAACGAGTGCAATACGATGATAATCGCGCCAAGATGGCATAAACACCCTTCAAGCGGTGCAAATAGACCTTCAGACGTTGCTGTAACAGTGAATATCAATGCTCCGTATAATCTGAGTTTAATCTGATGGCAGTTGACCTCATAATTGAATGCTTTTGAAGGGATCTTGTCTCCGAGTATTGTCAGGGTTTAGAGTCTAGCGCGGTCTACACGGCGCCTCCCATTTTGTCGAATCCGTCCATGGTCGCTCAAATAGGAGTCAACCTCGCCTGCCGTTGCATATGCATGCAGAGGATATTATTCCTACCTTCTTAATGTCGAACATCAATATCAGAATATGCCTTCCCAAAGCCCTCACCCTGACACGACTCCGGTTGTACGAAATGTTCGAAGTCTTGCTCATCGTCACAATCAAAAGCGTGGGCCTTTGCGGAATTCTCAACTTCCCCCTACTAAGAAACGCATTTCCGTACCGGCTGGCGAGAGGGATTCCTCTCAAGGAGGGAGTTCCATACCCTCTACAATCCAAGGTCAGAACTCCACCCCCTCATCTTCGCTGAACAATTCTCGCATTGCAGATATCACTCAATGCGTGACTTGCACCCCGTCCGCTACACAGTGACAGTCAATAATTACTCCAACCGCCACCCGGGGTACAAGCAGTCGTAACACACCAGCTCTCAGCGGAACCATACAGACAGACTCAACTCGTCGCGTTGTATCCAGCCCAGCATCCGGCATTGCTAGCACTCCCACTCCTCTCAACGGCCTTGAAAACCTGACTACCCCCATTCCGAATCCAGAAGCCCGCGCAATCCTTACAAATCCACTGCGAACACGAGCTACCCAAAAGAATCAGAGACAGATGCAGTGGCAATTGCAACCGCAGGCGGTGTCTTCACCTCGATCAATGATCTCCGGCAGTCACAGCATGCATCGAGTTGGTCACTCAGACATGACGCATCTTGTATTTGCAACGGGCAGACTCCTGGAGCTCAACATGTGGAACAGACGGCGGCTTATGAGTGCAAGCGACTTGAAGATGGTAAGTTATGCAACGCGACGCGTTGCGAAAGCATAAGCTGAAGCCCCACACTGGCAGATAATAGAGACGTACTGGAATACCGCTATGCAGCAAAACAACATTTGGTCCATAGCATTCGAGGCACGCACAAAGGAGATCTTGAAAGAGGTATACTGAATCAATGGCCCACGTTGGATATTACACGCTCAAACCGGTACCAGGTTCGCGCACAAGTCGATAAGGTTAAATCCCATTTTATTCAATCAGGAAGGGACAACATTGCAGAGCTTTATGATCTCCACTGCTTTGAATCCACCGCAGAGCGTTTGGAATTCATTGATTCCCTTCTGGCAGACAATAAGTATCTTTTTCCAGTAGCAGAGTGTGTGGAAGGTGGTGTGCGCGGTCCAAATCCAACGCAGTGAGAGTCGAAAGCTGATAATGAATGGCTAGCATCTACTTTACTTCCTGGCAGAAGCAATCTCGCAGTTTATCTACATCAAATTTTATCATCAGGCAAATAACCGCGGTAAGTATGCCAATGGATTTTATAATTCCATGATTAACGACAAGGACGGTCATATACCCTCGCCACTGATCATGTTTACATGCACCGGATTGCATCCTGCTGCACTGTAACGGGTCGCAAGTTGTTAACCTCGCCTGGCGTTGCAGACACGTATATGTTCTTGATGAATACCTGTAACACACTACCGGAGAGCTACCAACAGAGGGTGTATAACAATACTCTTGTTACATTCAAGCGTCAGATCCAACAGGCGGAGAACTCAACGCCTGCCATGGTGATCAGCGTGGAAGCAGCATGTGTTGACAATGCTATTCTTCTTGATTATTTGGCCTCCGAAGTGGCGCTTGATGAGTCTGAGATCAGAAGCATTGACCCAAACATCCCGATAGACAACAATTGCACAGATGACGAACTTCGTTTTGGGATGCCAGGGGGCAGCGGGGATTACGAAGATGAAGGTGATGGAAGCAAAGATCGCGATGCCATCCCCACCGCCAGACGGCGATGGCCCATCACGGAACTCGAAAGGTTTGACTTGGGAACCAGTGATGTCAATGGGTATGAGGGTGAGGATAGCGATGATGCAGATGCAGATGCAGATGAGGAGGAAGAAGCATTGCAAGCCGATGATGGATCAACGCAGAATGTGGAGGACTGACCTGGAAACCAGTGATGTCGACGGGTATGAGTGTGAGGATGGCGACGATGCGGACACGGATGCGGAGGAAGAAGCATCGCAAGCTGATGATGGATCAACGCCGAATGTGGAGGACTGAGGGCATAGTACTAGAGAGTGTGAAGATTGGACAGTATATTTCAGACATGTAAAATACGTTAATGGCGAAGCAAATGCAACAGCAAGCGATGTATCCGAAGCGAAGACTTTGCAATAAGTGACAATGTCTGAAAGCTAAACATAAATGAGAGTGCGGTATGTGGCTATTGGCCGAAGAAAGGCATAAACATTGCCAGGCGTTGTGTACATGGCTAAAGCATAACTGCAGCCCCTGCGAAGAGTGGAACACACGTGTCATTCTGATGGTGCGTATACCAGGTGCATAGTAATGGAGTTATGTATGCAACGCGACCCATCGCCTGGGCAATGGGAAGCGTGTAATTCTCCATCAGAGGGTACGAGGTTCCGTCAGAGCCGTCAAAGCCGTCCGGAACACTCGGGTGTTTCAGACGGAAACTAGAGTTGTTGCTGATGTCACACATTTCGTATGACTGTAGTTGTTTCACGGTGAGGGCTTTGGGAAGACATAGTCCAATATAGATGTTCGATGTTACGTATGTAGGAATAATTGCCCGTGCATGCACATGCAATGCCAGGCAAGGTAGACTCCTATTTGAGCTACCAGGGAGAGTTTCGACAAAAAAAGGGAGGCTCAGTGTTGACCGTGCTAGACTCTAAACCCTGACAATAGTCGGTGACAAGATCCCTTCAAAAGCATTCAATTATGGGGTTAACTGCCATCAGATTAAACTCAGCATTGATATTCACTGTTACACCAACATCTGAAGGCTTACTTGCACCGCTTGAAGGCTGTGTATGCCTTCTTGGCGCAGTTAACATAGTATTGCACTCGTTCTTGGCACAATACTTCAAACGATCAATTGTGTATATCTTCAGCTTCCTGGTGGAAATTCCCCTTTGGCAGAGCTAAAAGCATTGCAAAGTGAAAAATGACGTATTGTCTATCCTATGACATCAGTTGTGTGTGATTTTTCCAGCGCTAGGCGTTGGTAGCCATGTCGGATGGTTGCACACTTGGGACAACTTGAGAACTACTCAGTTTGTTCTTAGATGCAGAAGGTCTGAACAGCTAAAGTGGTATGAGATGCGAAAGCAACGCCCAGCGTCGCAAACTGTCTTCACCGCAAGGACTAAATCTCTTCTCAAAGCTCCTCATTCATGCAGTTCCTGGTGGTTGTGGAAAATAAAGGCTGGGCCGTTTTGTGTTCATTAATGAACAAAACGCAGGATATGAATCAAATCGCAGGAACTAGACTATATATATCCCTTCTTCCCGCCTACACCTCCAGTCTCTTTTCCGTTTGTATTTAACACACCGCACGGAACTCATAAAGAAGCTAAAGGTAGACGACGAAATAAATGCTGAAACTTGGAGGCCATTCAAGAAGCTGCGTGAAATGAATGTCTGGCAGAATTATATCAGCCATGGGATAGATGTTTCTAAGGAGTCAGATGCCGACTTCAACTTCCTGAATATCCACTTGATGTTTCATTGGGTTGAAGAGATCCGTCGATACAGTGCCTTGCAACAGTATTCTGCTAAGACACATGAACAAGTACATAAAACGAACCTTAAAGATGGTTGGAACGCCTTCAATCACAATCTCAACTACCTGCCACAAGTAATCACCTTTCACTGTGGCATCCTCTGCTACCAAATCAGCGAGCTCAATCTCCAAGCCCTCGCTCAGCGTCGGGAGAACAGTGCTGCCACCTCCAAAGTCCTCCCTTCTGGTGCTTATCTGGCTGCCCCCCTGAGCCCCCAGCCATATGCAAAGCCCAAATTCATGGGACCTCAAAACCGCTGTGAGGGAAAGCATCCTGACGCTATGATCAAAGACTTCAGAGCATTACTCGATAATACACAAGATGCAATGCACCGCGTGGCAATATACAGCGGCATGCCGGAGTGTGTCAAGCAACAGAGTCATAACACGACGTATATCTCGGATGAACAACTGCACGTAATGGAACTCTGGATTTACCATGGTATTAAGGTTCAAGTGGAGGGGTTAGATGGTGAACGCATATCTCAGATGTGTCGATGCACAGGAAGCCAGAGCTGGCGTGGAGGGGATCGACGGAACGTCCTGGTGTGGGTAAAATAACACCAGGGGAGGTGCTATGGCATGCGGAATGGGCGTCTCCTGTAGCAACTGCAATGACTATTCAAAATTAAACATCTAAACGAGGATGGAGCTTTTGTTGAGTACTGCTTAGCCCTGGCACTCACCACAATACCTGAAAACTCCGGTAACTTGGATCCCGTCTCGAAATTTGTACATGTGGGAAAAGTACCGGCAGTCGTTGCTTTGCCAGTTTTCAGCATGGGAAACATTCTCGGCTGCGCACGCGTAATTCCAGAGATTGCTACTAGTAGTAAGACAGGAGATGGATGGAACGAGTGATGGATTGTCAATAGCCACATAGATCTGGCAACTTGGAATGATGTGTATAATTAGTATAGAGAGAATTGCGTGTTGCGCGCAGGTAGAAGGAACGCGAGGAGAGATTCTCGCAGTGTCACCAATCATATTGCAATGCCGATGCAAGCGCATACTGAATGAAGCCATTCCGATGTATGGTCACAGTTGGCCACAACGCCAGAGTGATCATTTAAAATAGGAGACCGACAGACTGTAAAGAAACGGTGAAACATTCATCGGAGGGTGATATACAATGTGACATGTTGTATTGATGCTGGGCGCAGATTAATCCGCCACCGGGGTGTCTCTGGCCACTCTGACAGAACGCATCTACCCCCACGGAGCCATTCCATCCAAACAGAATATTTTTTTGCTGATGTTGTAAAAGAATCTCAAAAATCCTAACTGTGAGAATACTTAAAACTTCCTACTAACTGGTTACTGTGGTATGAAAATATTAATGAAACATAGTGTCTCAACTGTCACCATTGCAGTGTGCTGCAATGATGTCAAATTTGCCTGAATGATTTATGTGAGTGACAGTGGAAGCATAGTCATAAAGTTTGAGAGGCTACCATGAGCCAACAAATATCCTAACATCAACTTGATATTTCAGTCACCCTCATTTGAGGCTAATAGATGTCTATCGGCCTCACATGAGCCTTACATGAAATAGTGTTCCCCCGATAAGTACATAACCATCTCCCAATTGTCTCGTACCTAGACTCCAGCGGTAACCACTCGTACCTCATTCTGCCTCACTCGGCAACGAGAGGCTGGGGATGAGCTAACTTTTCAGAATGAAAAAAAAGAAAACTTCACCTTCTATTCAACGCTTTGTGCAACACATACTCCCTCATTGCTGCAGCTGTCAGCAACCCCAATGTCCCCAATATAAATGCGGCCATAAACACCATTCTGAGCGCTCCCATATACGCATCCACCACCCCCTCTCTCCAAGGCACTTCCACCTTCAACACCTCCCCGAAATCCCTCAACACCCTTTCCATAATATCTCTTGCCACCTTGCTCTTTCCCAAGAGTTTAACCAAATTATTCCTGAGTGTTGTCTGGAACACAGCAGCACCGACAGCAGCACCAATTGTTCCCCCGGTCGAGCGAAAAAGGTAGGAAGCTGAGGTAGTGGTCGCCTGCTCCGAATGTTTGACTGCTGCGATGAGTGAAACCAAGCCAACAGTGAGGGAAGCGCCGTAACCGGTGCCAAAGAAGAAGAGTGACAGATTCTGAAGAATGGTGGGTGTTCTGAGGTCGAAGGTGCAAAAGAGGCCTGTACCCAAATTGAAAAGGCACATAGAAACGATTCCAAGATAATAATAGCGTCCTGTCTTGTTCATTATAACGCCGGAGCTGAGAGAGCCAATCGAGATCCCGACGGGAAAAGGCATTAAGTGAAGCCCGGCATCGGTATTATTTGAACCCCGAAGCATCAGGTATATAGGGAGGAAGAAATACTGGACCTTATTTAGCTCGTTTTCGTTGCATGGAAACATCAATATGGCATACTGCGCAGTAGATACTCGCAACCATGAATAAGAAGGTAAGGCAGGCAGCAGCCACTGATCGATCTTCGAAAATCCCTAGGGGAATGATTGGTTCACTGGCGACGTATTTCTCAGTGTAGACGAACCCGGCTAAGAAAACGAAGCTCAGAGGAAGACATGTCAGCACTAGGGGATGCGTCCATGGTACAAGGGTGCCTCCAGTATTGATAGCAAGCAGAAAGAGCGTAAGAAAAAGTACGATATTAAGAGCACCAGCGTAATCAATACGCTTGTGAGGAGCCATATCAATCTTCCTCACAGGTAGGTTGACGAATAGATAGACAAAGATGCTCGATACGATAATAAACGGCAGCTAATGCATCACAGTCAGGTAGATGCAATGCATCTGAAGACATCCTAAGAATCAACCAACCTGCAAGATGAAGGCCCACCTCCAGCCTATCATATCGGCACTGCAGTTTTGGTTAGCTAGATGTAAAGCTAAAGGAGCCTGAGATTCTGTGAAATGGATTTGGAATATGTAGTATGGGAGGTCAGGCCGCATAAGTTATTCAGTATGTGTTGCCATCATATCGGATGCCAGGAATTGAGAAAAATCGGAATACCTCAGTCCTCCCCACAGAGAACCCAATGCAGCCCCACTTCCAAAGGCGATGTTTCCTCCTCTAAGGAGCCCTGGTTAGAACCGATGCAAAGCAAAGAACAAGCGTGCAGGAATACCCTTGCACAATCCCCCTCTTCCTGAGAGGCACTAGATCCGTTGCGACGATAGACGATATAGCGAACAATCCCCCACCTCCGGCCCCTGCCACTATTCGTCCAATAATCATGACGTATTCATTCCTTGCCAGTCCGCAAAGAGCTGTTCCTATAAAAAATAGCGAATTCGAAAATAGAAGGCCTTGGCGGCGGCCGTATATATCTGTCAGCTTGCCAAATAAAGGCTGCAATGCGGCCTGAGCGATCAAATATGCAGTGGTGATCCAAGAGAGTGAGGCAAAGGAATTGAATTCACTCGATATTGGTGCGAGGAGAGTCGAAATTACGGTGCCGTCTAAGGCAGCAAGAAATACCCCTATCTACCGGAGAACATTAGCGCCCTGTCAGTGAAAATATGGAGCTTTACATACCCAGACAGATAGTAGTACTGCAATTAGTTTCACTACAGCCAATTCTTGATCTCCCGGTATGTCGTTTGTAGCCGTCGGAGGTGTGAGAAGCGGAGACTCTTCATCTGTTCTGGTCTCAGCCTGGCCGGTGGGTTCGCGTGGTGACATTGCAGCACTGTTTTTGAGGATTATTGTGGGTGACTGCAGGTTCTCACATATATATGTAAATCTACTTAAGAGGTAAGTACTTAGTATCTACTTTAAGTACTATGCATGTATGCATGACTGCTGTGGGAATAATACCCTGCGCATATACGTACAGTATGAAAAAAGGGAGGGTTTAAACGACGGTCCTAAGTAGGTTGTCCTTATATAACCGTGGCGACACCGTTTGGATATCATTTGGTACAGTCAATAGACGGTCAAAAACGCTCTACCAACGGTTATACAATCAAATCCTACTTAGGATCGTCGTTGAAACCCCCCCTTTTCTCACATGGTACCTTCTCTCTCGCTCAGTGCCTACTTAAGTACAGATTAAATAGGGATATTACAGTATAAACACAAATGAGAAGTGGGAGTCGACACGGCCTTTTTAAATTTATACGTTCTCCCGACAAGTGCGAGTTTAAGGGTGATTTTGTGTGTAACTTAGTGAGGTGTGGTGAGAGCCTCACATGCGAAACACCTGAAGCTCCTGCCACCATCTCTTTGCCAATTCCAACAGACCGGAACTCAACAAATTCTGAATAGATTTCGCATGATTCTTGATCCCTCGGCTTTCACTTACCAGGTTCTATAGATCTCCTGCATTGCTTCGGTGATGCATCCCAAAAATGTGTAAGAGAGCTTCCAGAGCAGGACAAACTCAGAAAGAAAAGATAGAGACGAGTCACAGTGAGTAGAATTCAATCCACACAGCACACAGTCAGTACACAGCACTGATCTTTTTTAAATAGGACATGCGAGCCCTCCCGTATCATTATAATCGCCTTCTCGTCATCAGTTGCTTAGCATCGAGAAGTACGGGATAGGGGGGAAAAAAAAGCTAGAAACCAGGCCGAGGAGATACGTCCTGTGATCAAGGAATGGGGAAGACGGTTAGATTCGGGCACAAAGTCTCGCTTGGGGAGGGCAGAGCTTTAGAACCAACTTTCCAACCTTCGATGGGGCATTCAGGCTTTGCGGAATCGATGAAAGCAGTTGCTCCAGCTTTGACAGAGCGACAAGATCTGTATGATATAATTAGCTAGTAGCCTCTTGGATTGGGACAAAGCTGACTGAATAAACGATTTGACTGTCTACGTATAGGTGCATTCTATGGTGCATTGGGCTGTATATCTGCTGAGCTATGAATAGAGAAGTAAAAGATCACAACGATTTCTTGGACTGTGCGAGAAGAATAGACCTAAATGTCAAAGACTTCCGGAATCATGAAGTATTGAATTTTTTAATCCTCCAGTATGATATGTATCGGTATAAGCCCTGCACATCTCTGGAAGGCCACGCAAAGAAATTGCACTTGAGGTTGCAGCGAATTGGGTGGCAATGATTACTTTGTATGTATCGTGAAGGATTTAAAGACTTGGATGCGCATGTATACTATCTCAACTGGACATCAGGGAGGCACATCAAAATTTGGAGCATACTGTCCAGATATGAGTTCAAGACTACCGGGCTGTGACTGGGGAAAACTTAACTGTAAATTGTCTGACCGATGCTGAATACCAGTTCAATAACCCAGACTTCGACTTAATCATTAGTATACGCACAATTATTTGTTGGTTATATATACTAATTCTAAGATATAGAGCAAGGGGCGTCTTTAAAGGATAAATATCTCAATATTGTGCACTATAGATAATTCGTCTTTCGTCCCCGTTTGCTAGGAATTCTTCAGACTTCTGTCTACTCGAGTAGAAGTGGTATCTCATGAGATACCAGGTGGTAAGCTGAATCACATAGCCACTGAAAGTGCTTCATTGTCATACAAAATGAATGCACCTTCAATGGTTCGCTGAGGGGGAAGGAATTGAAGACCATCAGGCCGAGACTTATAACAAGTAGAACTGAATAAGCGCGTTATTATCTTGATAGTAGCTGATGGATTAATTTGGGTGGATGGTAGCCCGGCTAGTGACTCGGATCCTGTTTTACAAAACCGGAACTCTATTGCAAATTCATCCATCGCGGTCTCTAATTTATAGCTCTATCAATGGTCTATGGCTAGTTCCCAGGTCTCACCCTTATAAACTTGAGGCTGACACTATTTGCGCAGTGCCTGTTGGGGTGTCATAACCCTTGACCTTGCTGTCCTTATGGGTTCTGTCGTGGTGTTACATGGAGTGGATTGATTGTTAGATTTGAAAGCTGTCGGGAGGATGAGCGATTCACAGCTGTAGAAGTATTGAGTCAGAGTATTTACGCGTGCTGTACGACTACGTGCAATGTTGAAACAACCAATATCACGTTATCACGTGACATTAACTTTTTGTCAAGAGTACTGTTTAATTCTTTTTAGGGGTGTGATGTATGTATGTAGTAAGTAAAGACCGCTCAAAATGAAGCAAAAGTCATGTAGAGTACTTAGTAGATAGATGAAGGAAGTGGGTAGATAGGCCAATGGTTGGGTAAATAAATGAAAACAAACACGAATGCCTAAAATTCTCCTGGCCAACCACGGCCAGTCCAGCCACTTTCCTTTCCTAGTTCTCCACCTTTACACACCACACAGCGCGACCAACCACTTTCCATACTACAATCAGACGTCGTCGTCTCTACTCATTTCTTATTTCCTCAACTGTGGCCATTTTTTGCTGTGTGCGGGATTCTTGCCTTGGATCTCGTAACATTTCCTGCCTTCAGGATTTGCTAGTCTCAACTCTTCCTCAGTATGGTTTGCGCGTAAACTCGTCCTCCCTAAACAGAATAGAGGTCGTCACATCCTGAGAGCATTGCCTACGATGGCGCAGGTGTCGATTCCTCCGTCGCCAGCCGGTATGTCGAGAAGGACTCCACTTACAAATTTGCCAAACGCGGTCAATTCACCATACCAAATGACAACTTCAATAAAACGATCTCGCTCTGTCCAACGGGATGTCTCTTATGGTCAACCGCCTCCAAAAAAGCAGGCCGTTGAAGTCGTTTCGCAGCTTCGTACTCCAGCTCGACGGTCCCAGCACGTAGTTGATACCTCCAAAGTCGTTCCGCCGAAAAGAGGGCTTGTTCGTACGCGTCCAGCTGTCGGAGGTCCACCAGCGTTTGCAGATATCGGTCAACAAGTGCGAAAGTCGACCGTTTTAAGGCCGCAAGCTGAGATCGCGGAGCAACAAACCGAGGATGTTCGTGCATGGCAAAAACACTATCGAAAAGCATTTCCATCCTATGTTTTTTTCTTTGAGAATATTCCGCAGGATGTGCTACTGAAAGCACAGAAACAGATTTTATCGTTAGAAGCGGTGAGAATCATCGCAGAATATTGCTAAGATACTGTGACTAAAACTGGACAGACATACGAGAAATATTTTTCTGCCAAAGTGACTCACCTTATCACCAACCGTACACTGCCTAACGATGCTATTCAACCATCTGTCGCTGCTGCTGCAAGATGGAATTCACGAACTACAGTCAATCCAGCATTGATAGATCATAGAGCGGAGGCTCGCAAAGGGGGGCGCGGGGGCACTGATATTCTACTGAAGGCTATGGAGTATGGCATGAAGATTTGGGCTACAGAAAAATTGGACCGTGTTTTGAACGTACTTTTTGATTTCCCCACGAATCGACCTACTTTAACCATAACACACCCTCGGGATCAAGCCGCACGGACATATCATGCGAACGCCCAGCACAACGACCTTTCCCATCTTCTTCGGAACGAGAGACTTCATGGTCCGACAGACCGTGATCCTACCGTGGCTGCAAAAGATCTCCACTTCTGGAAGGGCCCATATATCTACGTTCACGACATGTTCGGCGCGAACCGCCCAATTATTCTGAGGGAATACCCGAAGGTTCAGCGGCGGGAGGATGGAACATGGCCGCAATTTCGAAGTGTGAGTGGAGGAAAGTGCCCATTCATCGAGGAGCATGTTCATCAACGGAGGGAAAAGGATCGAACCGGTCGGGGAGATAAAGTGGAACAGACCAGGGGAGCAGGAAACGAAAGAGCAAATGTAACAACGGAAGCAAGGGTTCAACAGAAAGAGATCAACACAGTCGTGACGACCGTGGTGGAGCAGCGCAACAAGCAACTCGTGAAGAAGACAACTGTCACCAAGGAACGATCGCCTACTAAACCGCGGATTTCTGGCGGAAGAAGCAAGCGTATTCTTGCGGAGCTTAATACTATTACTGATCACCGCACCAATAGTCGCGCCCCGGTCCCTGAAGTCGCGTCTAGTATGCCTAAACGGGTTGTACCTCGTATGGAAAATACCATCGCCTTCACAGCAACGAACGAATCCACTTCACAAACTGCTCGCCGATACAATGTTGAACCAGCTGCTTCTGGTGTACAGCCATCCAATATTACATCTGCAATTCGATCACAAATGATTTCCTCCCACCAGGACCCGCCAGGTCAGCGCGGAGGGACCAGTAAGGAAATACATGCCTTGCATCGCAAGGTAGCTGGTAATGTATTGCTGGGTAGTCGTATATCGAAGCCTACGAGTATGGCGCGGAGATCGACGGATCTACTTGTCAAGGCTTCTGAGAATGAGGCAAGGACCGCGCGGAAGCGGACAGCCGATGGTCGAGAAATATTGGTAAAGGTTGAAGAGGAGGTCGGCCAAAAGCTGCGCGAAGAGGCTGCTCTTCTGAAAAAGAAGGCAAAAGCGGAGCCTAAACCTGGCTATTGCGAGAACTGCCGAGAGAAATTTGATGACTTCGAAGAGGTGTGTTTAGTTGGGCTATTCCAAAATTCATAATGTTGATAAAGATTGTAGCATACATTCTCTCGACAGCATCGCAAGTTCGCGACAAACAACAAGAATTGGGCTGAACTCGATGATCTATTAAGCCGATTACGCCGGCCTGTGAAGGGTTCAAAGCGATTCATTTGAAGAGACAGTACGCTTCATACTTGCCTAACCACTAATTCCTAATATTTGTTTGGGACTTTTTATGTGTGCTCCACACTTTTTAGGGGTCCTTGTACTGCACCACTGCACTCACTGCTTTCAGGTGGGCGAATGTCGGAAAGATTTTGACAGGAGGATGGGCAGGAAATTTTGTACCATAGCCTATACATTGGCCGGTTAGTATCCTTTCTTTTTGGCAACACTTTTTGCGGGCATTGCATGCAGTTGAGCTGTCTGTTTGAGAGTAAGAGGTTCGGTGTTTATAGGTTGGTCGTTTGGGAGAGATGTTGAGAGAAGGGGGTGGGGAGGTTTATTGTACATAGACCAGATGTCTGTTAGGAGCGGAAGGATCAAATACTTAGGTTAGTTATTCAGGATTTTTAAACTCTATCGGACTTCCATGTCGTTTCCAGGCTTACAATAGTTACTTAAGTATATAAGCAAGCTTTATTGTGAGTTTTGATGATTGGTACCTGGTAAAGTTTAGAAACTTTTGCTTTTGTGGGGATCTGGGAGCTCCAGGTTCTGTAGTCTGGGAGGCAAATCTTCACAACACGTTCAGAGCGCTGTTGTGAGGGGTTCAGAATTCATCCATTAATCTGTTCAACCATTCCCGACACGCTTTAGTAGATACTAAGTAATTCCTAATTCTTAATACGTGTCCTCATTGAAGTGGGCCCATGCGCTCTGAACACTGAACAGTAGTTCGAGATTGCTTGGCAGCTTCTCAACTTCTTTCCAAGCAGACTCTCCTCTCATAATTTGCCCTACTAGTATTCTTCCTCAACCTCGCTTTGACTTACGCACATATCCACATGTTTGTCCCCTCGTCCTCCCGCATTGTAAGTTTCTGAGCTCATTGTCCATCCTAACCGCATAAGCAGCTCCCCGGATCTTCGGAAACAAACGTCTCCAACACGCCATTCACTAACTTTAACTCGCTATCTCTCCGGCAGGAGAAACCGGTTGTCTGTAATCGCAAGGCTTTCACTCAGACGCACTCTTGATCACAATGTCCGAATCTATCAACGGATTTGCTGTTGCAGAGGATAATGGCACTACCAGTACCCCGGAGACTGCATCTCATGAACCAGCCCAATCACTCACTCCGGCTCAGGAGGTCCAATTGGCCGCCGAAGCTGGGCAAATCTCTGATGAGCCTCAGACCAATGGGAAGCATGTCCCCGGAATCGATGTCGCCTCTGATGCAGCATTCCCGACTCTCGGGGGTGCACCTAGCAAGGCTACAGCTGCACCAGTGAAGTGGGGAGCTGGTTCCGGGCATATCCACATACCAGCTACGGTGAATTCGGATATTGTAGCGTCGAAGTGGACTCCGACCATCGGCAATACCTCGCAGCAGACAATCTACACTCTCCAGAAGGAGGACAAGAGACCCGCATTAGAACTCAAGAAGCCCCCTCACGACCTCGTCAGGGACATCGCAAAGAGGACCAACACCAAAATCGAGGCGGCTAATAACAAGGAACGCGGTAGCACCACCTACATTATCTACGGTGGTTCTCCTACCGAACGTACTAGGGTTAGGAGAGAGCTGATGAGAGAGCTAACAACCAAGGTAGGTTACATGGCGGTCTCTGCCTGCTCCACAACATAGCTGATGGAGAGGTTTTTAGGTGACTCGAAAGGTGTCTGTTCCAGCTGTCATCCGGCCATTTATCATTGGGAAAGGAGGATCCAAAGTTCACGAACTCCAGGCCAAGACCTTCACAAATATCAAGGTGCCCCAATCCGAGATCGTCAATACAGAGGCGGGGGAATACGAAGACGACGCTGTTATAGATGTTCTCATTGAGGGCGACATTGAAGGCTGTGCGCTTGCGGCAGACCTCATTCGTAAGATTGTCAAAGAAAGGGTGCATCTCCGAGAACTACCCCACATTGGTATAGTAAATACTGATACCTCCTGCAGGTTATCACAGTCACCCGACACATTTTTGCTCAAGGCAAATTTTACCCTTTCATCCAAGGCCCGAACAAGTCACATATCCAGGAGTATGAAACAATGGTGGACAAAGTCATTGTTCCAGACTTCTTCACTACTAGTTCACCCCCCCCGTCTTTCAGTGATCCATCTGGCCCTATTCAAATTATCGGAGAGAAGTCTGCTGTTGAGGAAGTTGTTGGTCAAATCAAAACAAAAATTAACACGTTGGAAGCGTCGAACTATCCTATTCGTGGTATCGATGTTGGCCCCTTTCGGGTTCAGATATTCACCAAAGACAATAATCAGATCATCAATGAAGTATTCGTGGAGACTGGGTGCGCAACTATCATTCCACCTGATGGAATTAACAAGGTGTACATCATTGGCCCGTCAGCTCGAATACCGGAGGCAATGAACGCCGTCTCCCAGAAGCTGGAAGAGAATAAGATATTAACCCTTGACCTCTGCAAAGCCTTTGCCAATGCACCTAACGGAGCAAAGGCGCATGCTATTGATGTTGTTAGGCATGCGAGAGAGACAACCGCGGTCAAGGATATTGAGAAGGAGTGCGATGTTGATCTTACTTATCCATCGCCCGAAGTACTTCATAGTCTCCATAAGTCGTGCTTTATCTCGATTATTGGAAAATCCAAGGAGTACGTTGAAGCCGCAACAAAACGTGTTAAGGAGATTTTTGGTGGGTATACTCCCAACCGAGTGGCACATATTCAAGTTGAGCCCCTCCACTTCAAGTACATCACCGGCAAGGACGGAAAGGGCTCAAAGAAGATTGCTGCATCGACATCTGTGGAGCTCCTTTTCCCGGAAGACACTGAAGATGATCAGATCGCGCTGATCTACGAAGGTCAATCCACGGATGCAACTGAGATCTCGGAGGCTTTGGAGAAGGCGAAAGGGGAGATTAATGAACTTGTCAAGGGTCAAGCGGAGATTGTTAAAAAGGTTCTAGACGTGCTGCAAGAGTTAGTACAAATCGCCTGTAGGACTGCTGGTTCAACGCTGACAGGTCCCAGAGAACACGAAAAAATACGTGGTGAACGAGGCACTATAATCAACGCTCTGAATCCAAGCTCTGTCTTCGTTCAATTTGGTGCTTCTAAGGCACGACTCGGAAGACTTGCTCCCGAGGCCAGCGAAAACATCGAGAATACGATCACTCTTCGCGGTCCTCCCTCGAATGTCGCTGCCACTGCGGCGAATATCAAACAGTTTCTGATCGACACCCAGGGCAAGGCCACCCCTGACATTGTATCCGAACCTTTTGACTACCCTAAACAGTTCTCAGGCAGCTTGATCGGTTCCAAAGGAGCCAATATTAACAAGCTTAGAGAGGATCTTGGTGTGGATATCAAGTTGTCCGAAGGAAGTGGCGAAATCAGAGGTGTCAAAGTTTGCATAGACGCTGCCCGGAGAAAGCTTAATACACAAATTAAGGAACTCGAGGACAAGGCGGTGATTCCCATCAAGATACCCCAGCAGTTTCACAGTATCATTATTGGTTCTGAGGGGTCTACAGTACGACGACTGGAAGAACGATACAATGTACGGATTAACTTCCCTAAAGCCGTAAAATCAGATGAAGACGGACCCCGACAAGCTCCTGATGAGATTATCATCAGGGGAAGCAAGAAGGGAGCAGAAGAGGCCCGCCAGGAAATCACTGACTTGTGGAAGTATGAAGCTGAAAATGCTCATACTGCCACTATAACAGTACTCTCTAGGTCTGTTGGCTACATGTTTAAGAATGCTAGTAAAGATATTAAGCAACTTCGAGATGAGTCTTCTGCTAGAATCTCTATCCCTCAGGAGGATAAGAACGCCGATTTCGAGAGCACAGTTGAAATTAGAATCCGTGGAAAGAAGCAAGATGTCGTCCATGCACAGATGGTCCTCTCCAGGATCGCGAAGAACGCTGAGGACACGACCGCGAGAACAATCAATGTTGACAAGAAGTATCATCGATCCTTGATTGGCCCTGGTGGTATGCTTACTTCACGGCACCTTGGGCCGGAAAATTGCTGAGAGTTACTAGGACACACCTTGAGGGATATTGTTGTGAAGGCTGGTGGGCCAGATGATCGAGCGGCGTTGGCCCGCTTAGTCCGCTTCCCCAATCAAGGATCGGACTCGAACGAGATTTCCGTCCAAGGTAGCACTGCCATCGTCGATAAGATTATTGAATCGATTGAGAGAATAGTGGCCGAGAAGGAGAACCAAGTGACTGAAGTCATCTCTGTCGCGCCAGAGAAGCACAGGATGCTCATCGGTCGGGAGGGAAGTATACGTCGAGAGCTCGAAGCTAAATTCACTGTGATGATTGATATTCCTCGCCAGCGCCCTGGACAGCCTCAGACGAGTCCTGATATCAGCATCACCGGCGTACCCACAGCTGTTGAGGAAGCGAAGGCGCATATCCTTGAGATGATTAAGGAGTCAGAAGGTGAGATCTTAGAGATCCCTCGCCACCTTCACCATGCAATTGCCGATGGCGGATTTTTCAAGCAGCTTCAGAAGGAGTTCAAGGTCAAGGTCACTGTAGATCACAACGGACTTCCTAGACTGCCAAAGCCCGAGGATCCTAAACCCAAGGCTATGCAGGACTTACCTCTGATCACGGATGAGGCGGATGAGGAGAAAGTATTTTGGGAGATTGTAGAAAACTCCAATGCTTGCGAGGAGGGTACGTACCCGTGGATTCTCCGTGGAAAGCCAGAGCATATTGCCATGGCAAAGGTCGAAATCGAGAAGGCCATTGCAACGGCTGAAAAGCAGTCCTACACCGGGTTCTTGATTCTGCCAGATCCTCGAAAATACCGATTCGTTGTGGGGCCTGGCGGATCAACGTTAGAGAGGATACGCAAAGAAACTGGATGCCGTATCACTGTTCCCCGAAACCAGTCCGGCAGCGGAGAGGCTATTACGTTGTGTGGCGACAAGGCTGGACTGGAGAAAGCGAAGTATGCTATTCTTGAGGTTGTGAGCAATGGTGATGGACGGGGAAGGGAGGGACTGAGCTGAATTATGCCATTTTCGTTGCGTCTGTAACATTCTCTTGCTTCTTGTAGTAGATATTTTGGCGTGCATTTGGATGTATTTACGGTTTTGGTAAATCTGCTTATTACTGAGTACTTAGTAGTCTGTGTAGAGTATGTACAGTCCTGACAAAGTCCGGAAGACGGGATTTAGCCCGATTTTCCGGTCCCTTCGCACACGGAGAGGATCCAAATCTGAATGAAGTGAAAGGTATAGACAGCAGGAACCTATTCCGCGGCCCGCACAGTCCTTGGTGCCGGTAGGAAGGTGTTGAGGTTGAGCCCGATCTTCACTGTGTTGCTGCCAAGTGCTCTACTCTAATGTGTTGAGAGAAGAAAGGCTGTCGAGATCGTCCCTACGGATCTACGTTCGCTAAGCTCCACGTGGTGCACGTGGCACATCTCCGCTTAATAAATCTTAACGAGGCAATTCGGAAATTTACCCGGTAATGAGCAGGATGTCGAGCACGGCGCGGCCAACAGAGCCTCACACTCACACACGAAGTAGAAACAGCTGCATCCTCTCATCGCGCAATTTGTCTCAGCAAACGCCAGGCTCTCGTACCCACTCCCTCAGGCAGTGTGAGTGTTATAGTGTAGGTGACTCCTGCTATAGGTCGTTTCCTCTACTCCCGCAGTTTTCACCCGATTGACGTGAATTAGGTGTTTAGAGTTCACCCTCTCTCGTCCCATCCTGCCCCACTTTTGCTCAATGCGTGAACCTACACCTTGTGAAAACTACAGGCGGGCGTATCCCTCCCACCAGAGCTGTCAACTGGGAGTATCTGACGGGTCACTTGTGCCTACCCCTGCTGTGTGTCACTGCGCAGCGGGTCGCGTTCTACCTTGAGCTTCTTCTCCAAACTGCGAGTTTGTGTGGTTTCTCGTTCTTTACGATGCCGGCCCTACCACTCTTCAGTGCAGTCAAGGCGCTTTGGTCGTCTTTGACCAGCCTTTTCACAACAACTGCTCCACCTAGGTACCTCCTCCCAATCCTCTTCTCTCTTTACTTCCTGCTGATTCTCCTCCCCTTCATCACACCATTACCCCTCTACCAATCTTGTTAATAATTGCCCTTCAACTCCCCAATTCCAATACAAATTCATCCTTCTGATTATCACCATAGTCCAACATTGTACCAGACCCCCAACACTTGTGGGAGGCTCCCGCCCCAACTAACTTCGCACCAGACTTTTCACCGACAACTTTCCTTCGAAGGATGTTTTAACATTGAACTTCGGTTGTGGACACCACCCCCCCTCCGAAAACACCATAGAACAAGCTCTTAGTCTCTTCAAGAAAACCATGTTCATTTACAATGAGTCTACACATCACGAACGTCTGTAACGGCGACACGTGACCCAGGGCCGGGTAATGGCCATTCTATATCGTCGGCTCGCCACGAGACTTAGATCTCCAGCGATAATCTTACCTATACACCTATATCTACTATCACTCGCATCCACGTTTGCAACCGTACTCCTATAATTACCATACGTATGCCTATGAGGCCGAACGCTAGCGCACGTGCCCTTACAACGTCGTGTTACCGCCTCGCATGCTTCGCTGCATGCAGGTAGATTCATCGGGGCCCTATACGAATTTGCAGTTGGTGATCGAGGAAAAGTTGAAGTCCTGAGGTGTAGCCTTAAATACTTCTAAAATGTTCCGCTTAAGTCTGAGGCCACTAGTGAAATGCTATATATGCCGTCGCTAGCTGAGATCGTGTAGGAAGCACAACTTGAAGAGCATAGAGAAGAGGAAATCGAGAAACTGTGTAAGCGGGTTTATGAGTTTGCCGTGCATATAATCAAGGGTCTTATGCTTCCTGGCTTGTCACTGTACTCGTTATTAAGATTTTCATCCAACTAACTGTCAAACAGTATATGCCGAAGGTGGTGAAACAGAGTATGTACCAATCTAACTCGTTTCACGCAATGGCAGCACTATACCTCTGGAGGGAGTCCAAGGACGACTACAGAACTTCAGAAAGGATGTAAGTCTTCAGGTACCTTGAATCTGTAAACTTGTCATGTAACTCATTACTTCTAAACAGTGTTCCTAAACGGCCCGGCCCGGCCTGCACGTGATTTAAAAAGCCTGCATCGGCCTGCATAAGTCTTAGTCTAGTTGACGGATAGAATACGGCAATGGCAGGGCTACGATGATTGAGTTTGATATGGTTTATGTTTTGTACTTTGGAGACTCTTAGTATTGGCTTTCGAACAAAATATTCTGTTTAGGCTTAGTCCGCCAAGAAAAGCCTCCCGGCCGCTTAGGAACACTGCTTCTGAATTATAAAAAGAGATGGAAATCGTTGTGTAGTAACTGGAGCACATGATTGGCATAATGCACAAAAGCTTCTAAATGAGGACAATACCTTGACTGTCAACTACTTTGAATCAGTCCAATATTGTGAAGCCGCTCATATTATCCCACATGGCTGCAATGAAGTGTAACTGACGACAGGGAAGCTGGGAAGTACCACTTTCCTTTCTCTATCAGTGCTTACTCCTAATGGGGTTAGTCCAATGAAAGACAATATTTTTGGAGACTTCTGCACCTGTTTGCCGCAGATCTTGGATCTCTTATATATGGGAATGATATTGACTGCCCCCACAATAGACTTCTTCTTGTGATGGATCTACCTAAGGCATTTGGAGTATTCATGGTCTGGTTTGCAGCTACAGATGTATGTCAAGTTGCATTTCTAATCTTACTAACTGAGGGTACTGACTGACTAGAATAAGAATACCTATATCTTCCGGAAAGTGAAATGAATGGTTACATTTCAAGGCAGTACACAGGACATAGTAAATAAGAAGATTGTTTTCAATAATAAAGGTGAAAAGTGGAACTACCTTTCATATCTATTCCTGCTAGAAGTCTACAATGCCCTTGCACTGGTTTTTCAAGCTACTGCATCAGCAACAAGCCTAGTTTCCCTTAGGACCACCCGGGTGTTCCTGATGCCTCTGACGGCTCTGACTGAACCTCGTAACCTCTGACGGTCAATCAAACGCGACACGTCGTGTTGTATATTACCCCGTGGATGCTTGCCGCCCCAGCGTCAGGCTTCCTTTACTTTGGGTCCAGAATATGATGATGTATACGCACCATCAGAACAACACGTGTGTTACACTCTTCGCAGGGGCTCCACTTACGTTGTAGCCGTTAATCCAACGTTTAGTGATGTTTATGCCTTTCACCGGCTGAGTGCCATATTGTACCTCTCCGGTATTGCTATTCATCGGATGCTGCACTCTCCCATATAAGTTTAAATTTGAGATCTTGTCACTTATTACAATATGGTCTTCGCTTCGGATACATCTTTTGCTGTTGCATTTGCTTCGCCATTATCGTATTTTTCAGGTCTGAAATATACTGTCCAATCTTCACACTATCTAGTACTATACCCTCAGTCCTCCAAAGTCTGTGTTAATCCATCATCGGCTTGCGATGCTTCTTCCTCCTCATCCGTATCTGCATGGTTGCCATCGTCAACACGTGCTTCTTCTGTGCTGATGACCTCGGCAGGTATTGGGTTCTCCGCATGTTGGATCTGACACTTGACTGTAGCAAGAGTGTTTTTATACACCCTCTGTTGGTAGCTCTCCGGTAGTGTGTTCCAGATATTTATCAAGAATGTATCCATGTCTGCAACACCAGGCGAGGTTAACAACTTGCAACCTGTTGCAGCGCAGCAGGATGCGTTCTTACCACCATCGTTCTTGTAGTTGAAGTAGTTCGAACGATCAAGTATGTCCACTTTCAGCTTTGACTTGGAAGCTTTTGGATGAATACCTTTGTTCTTTTGCCACTCCAGGAGAACATTGCGCAACGCAGTGCAGGTAAACATGATCAGTGGTGAGGGTATAAGACCGTCCTTCTCGTCAATTATGGAATTATAAAATCCATCAGCATGCTTACTGCGGTTAATGGCCCGATGATAAAATTTGATGTAGATAAACTGCGAGATTGCTTATGCCAGGAAGTAAAGTGGACGCTGGCCATTCGTTAGCATCTTTCGACACTCTCTGCATTGGATTTGCACCATGTACACCACCTTCCACACGCTCTGCCACAGGAAAAAGGTACTTATTGTCTGCCAGACGGGAATCGATGAATTTCAAATGCTCTGTGGCGGATTCAAAGCGGTGGAGATCATAAAGCTCTGCTATATGATTCCTTGCTGATTGAATAAAATGGGATTTGACTTTGTCGACTTGTGCTTGAACCTGGTATCGGTTTGAGTGTGTAATATCCAATGTGGGCCGTTGCTTCAGCATAACTCTTTCAAGATCTCTTTGTGCATGCCTCAAATGCTATGGACCAAATGTTGTTTTGCTGCATAGTGGTGTTCCAGTACTTCTATATTATCTGCCAGTGTGGGGCTTCAGCTAATGCTTTCACAGCGTGTCGCATTGCATAACTTATCATCTCCAAGTCACTTGCACTCATAAAGGGCAGTCTGTTCTACATATGGAGCTCCATGAGTCTGCCTGTTACAAATACAAGACACGTCATGTCTCAGTGACCAAATCGATGGATGGTGCAACTGCTGGAGACCACTGATCGAGGTGTAGACACCGCCTGCAGTTGTAATTGCCACTGCCTCTGTCTCTGATTTCTTTCTGTAACTTGCGTTCTCAGTGGATTTATAATGGTCGCACGGGCTTCTGGATTAGGGATAGGGGTAAGCAGGTTTTCAAGACCGTGGAGAGGAGTGGGAGTGCTAGCAATGACGGATGCGAGGCTGGATACAACATGACGTGTTGAGTCTGTCTGTGAGGTTCCCCCCGGTGCTGGTTGTTACGGGGGTATTAACACTTCTTTAACAATATACTTGATAGCCTGTATATGTATTTAAATGTATACGACCGTATGTCCTATCTCTTGCTAAGGAAAATAACTATGGCTTCGTATGGCCAGAAGTTATATTATGTCGTAGTCTAGCTTCCTGCTGACAATTAACCCTTCGTGCTTTCCTCAATTGTTTCTTGGTTTGAGGTAGCGGATTAATTCTGTTTTGTATTTTCGCTTCCTGCTCACGATTAACCCTTCGGGTTTCCCTCAATTGTTTCTTGGTTTGAGGTAGCGGATTAATTCTTCCTTTCCGGGTTCTTCTCAATGGGTCGGAAATATAATCCGAAGACTGCTTGATCGGTGACGATCCTCTAGCGATGTCTCGCGGGGTTGAAGAAATGGCCCGGTTATTAATAGTCAATATCCTGGCTTCCAGGTTATCGATATGAGTGACTAATCCGGTTTCTAGTCCAATGATGGCGGAAATCCACCAGACACAATTTGCCACGAATAAATACTGATTATCGCGGGCAAAAGATATTATCTTTTCTAAGGCGTAAACGATGACGTCCGAATCGTTTTCAAAAGTTATCGTCATAAGCTAAGGAGTGGGATACTTAATGGTACGGTGCTGCCGTACTTATGCTAGTATATTCTTATATATAATAATAGATATAGGTATCATAAAAAACTTATAATAAATAAAAGTCTTCTTCCGCTGGTAGGTAACTGACTGTGGATTGCTGCTAGAGCTTCGTTCTTCTCATTGTCGGGGAGACAATGCGAGTCTTTTATAGTCTTTTCGCTGGCTCAAGTTTGGCCGCTACTTCCATGACCATGACAATGGTTTTGCTTGATAGCGTTCTCGGGATACTGTCCCGGTCTCCGCCACGAGTTCCCTTTAGGTTATCGTGTTCATGCATGATTGGTTTCAAAGCGTTACGCTCCTCGTATGAGGCCATCATCATGTAAGATATCAAACGCAACTTATGACAACTCATAACTTCAACTTAGACATCTTGCTTATCGTTTCGTTCAGTAGTTGGAACGTCTGACG
>Ga0307514_10000846_pt1 | contig 49398 bp, 62 predicted proteins | sample 16_EM_MG_FD_203088 | JGI IMG/M metagenome (GOLD analysis project Ga0307514, IMG submission 203088) | Populus trichocarpa ectomycorrhiza microbial communities from riparian zone in the Pacific Northwest, United States - 16_EM | ecosystem: Host-associated > Plants > Roots > Unclassified | place...
CCCGTGTTTTCTTTCGCAAGAAGGTGTTTTGCTTCGATGACTAATGGTATCCACTTCCGAATGGTAGTCAAGAGTACTTGCTAGAATAACACGTATCATTACCGCTATCAGGAGAGAACCCCTAACAGACGCTTTGTTGACGCTCTGTTGACGCTCTGTTGACGCTCTGTTGACGCTCTGTTGACGCTCTGTTGACGCTCTGTTGACGCTCTGTTGACGCTCTGTTGACGCTCTGTTGACGCTCTGTTGACACTCATTTTGGGTCATGGTTTATATCATGTCGCACACATTTTTGCCTCGAAAGGCAGCTGATAGTTCAATTATGGATCAATGCAGTCGCATAGCCCTATGATTTTCCAAGAGGGAAGGCCAAAAATCGTTGACACTCAGTTGAAGCTGATTTTTAGGGCATGGTGACAATGTCGTCGAAAGCCTTTTGCCTAGAAAGGCGGCTGATAGTTCCATTATGTGTTAATGTCACCCTACAACCCTTGCATTTTCCAAGATGCAAGGCCAGAAGTCATTTACGCTCCATTGACGATTATTTTTAGGACATAGTAGCGATGTTGTCGCAACTATTTTCGCATAGAAAGGGGGCCAATAGTTCGATTATGCCTTAATGTCGCTGCACAGCCCTTGCATTTTCCATGATGCAAGGTCAAAAGTCATTGACGTTTCGTCGACACTCATGTTTAGGACACAGTAGCGATGTTGTCGCAACCATATTTTATGAGAAAGGCAGGTGATAGTTCGATCATGAGTTAATGTTGCAATGAAACCCTCTGGATTTTCCCTAATGCAATGCCAAAAATCGTTGACGCTCCGTTGACACTCATTTTCAGGAGGTAGTAGCGATATCGTCTCTAGCAGTTTTGCTTATAAAGGCCACCAATATTATGATTAGGGCTAAATGCCATTGCACAGCCCAATGATTGTCCAGGATGCAAGACCAGAAACCGTTGATGCTCTGTTGACGGACATTTCTATGATGGGGCAAGGAGCATGTGGCTTGCAATTTTACCTATTGAGATGACCAATACTTCTTTTTTGGATGGATGCGACAATGCAGCTGTGTGATTGCTAAATGGGTAAGACTATAAATCATTGACCCTCCATTGACGCCCACCTTTGAGCTCACCTTAGAGACATACTAGCAGTCATTGGGTGCTCAATAATGCAACAAAAAATTCATACCGTCTCTATTGGCAGCCAGTATACCGTTTTTATGTATTATCATTTGAATCCAAGATGTTCGAGACATCTCAGTTTCTGAGCCACCACTATACATGTCATTTGCATGATGAATGACGTAGGTCCATCGCGTTTCAACGCTTTCGGCCAGCAATTTAAAGCATAAAAATCCGTGTACTAGTTTTAGATATTTATAGCCCGACGTCCTCACCATTTCTTATCCAGCTCATTCTCCTCGATTTCCATGACGTATCATAAGCAATATTCAATTTCTCGACCATGTGCAGGTGGTCTGAGGGGAGAGTTATGTAGTTGGCTGCATGAATTAATGCAGCCTGATGGCTATGATTGATCTGGGTTAGGGATTTGGTTTGACTGCTCCTTCTATGAGTCGTATGACATCACGGACTTAAACTTTGTTAGTAAATCTTGTCTCAAATTTAGGTTTTGCTTTATCATTTGACCGGAACAGGCAACACCATATACCGTTTGTTGTTCGTCAATCAACATGATTTGGAGTCTAGAACATTTGCATGGCTTGTATGACCCTGGTACACACACTGACAAATTACCCTGTCTCACAATTTGGTCACTGAAATCCAGAAAAGCTGACACATGACAGAGTAGGTTCACAAATTGCTTTTACTCGAGATATGTTGTCAAAAATACCTATTTGGCTATCTACTCCTCTGGGGCCACAGGAGACGTCACCATGTCTTCATCCGAATCCGATTTCTATTTGGTAATTAGCTAGAGACACTATATGCAGGGGTAAAAGCTTACGGGCTGAACTGGCTTCGCGATCTCAATCTGTGATGAATTGGGCACCACATCAGGCATCAGAGATACTATGTGACTGTCTGGGTGAGGTTTCTCCGAACCCAGCCTCATATGACTACTTCCCTGTCAAGACGTCACTTGCGGCATATGTGATTGTCCGGGGACGATATCAAGAGACTGCATATGCTCTCCAAATGTGGTCGGTGATTATGTGGCTGCAGTCGTGTCTGTTTTGGGCTTCACAACTGCCGGAACTTTCAATTGAGTTGTTCTGTACTTCATGACTCTCTCACGGAAGTAGTCGGCCGCGTTCCCCCATTCCAGTTGCGTCAGTTCGTCAAGCCTCATCTGCATCTGCCCAAATCTCTTCATGTGGTGTTGTACCATTTTGGTGATTGTGCCTATCACCCAGCCAGGTTCGTCATCTTCGCTCAGCTTGCCAAGCTCTGTATCTTCTTCATCATCATCCTCGTCTTCACCATCCTCCTCATCTTCAGAACTTGCAAGATCGATCAGACTGTCTACAATAGCATTCAACATCTCCTCAAATGTTGTTTCAGGCTTTGTGGTTGTCGATTGTGCCTTTTCAACATTTCTCATATGTTCCTGCTCTTGCATAATTGCTGTCTCTGCGTCTTGAACCCGCTTTCTTGCTACTGCAGTCTCTCTATCCACATAATCCTCAATCCATTTCTCTGTTTCTTCGTTGCAAAAAAAGTGCGTTTCCTGTCTTTTTTCTGCCGAAAGCTTCTTTTTGGATCATAAGCTGTGCAATGCTCCCAACGCTCGGAACCTTTCTGCCACCAAGCGACTGTTGCCTTTATTTCCTGTATGACATTGTCGTATGAAACGCATTGTCCATTTGCCGTATTTGCCTGCAGGATGTGGTGAAAGGTTCTTTTTCGGAACATTCACCATTGTATCTTGTGTTGACCTTGTTGTTGGGTGAGATGTTGGATGTTGCAAGATATGGACCACATGGAGGCAAGCTGCATCTCTTATGCCAAGGTTGGTAGGTTTGATCAATTTGAACAAAGCAAAATCAGCGTTTTAACCATCACTTCATTGGGAATAGTCATGCTAACGATAAATTATGACTTGATGGTTAGAGTGTGATTTATATAAGATCCCGGCGATGTCTTGAGACAAACATTACCAGATGTCCTTTCCATCGAAGAATGTCCCTTTCATATCTATCAATCATCAGATATCAGCTGTCGTTCATCACGATGTATCCCTGTAAACCATAAACAACATTGGACCAAATTACTGCAAATCACGGGACCATTGGAATCCCCTGCAGCTATACGCAGTGCTACTATATGCAGCAGGATTCAGCTTGAATTGAAGGTGCAAGTTGGCTGTCACCCATTCCATTTTGACTTGTAGCTAACTATATAATCTTCAGGACTTCCCACTTCTTTTTGTGATCATCTTCCTCACCTTTCCACAACAGCAAGTCACGGCTCCAGAAATAGTGCAACCAGGCGCAATTGGAGCCAAATCGAGCTGAATGACTGGCACTTTGACTAATGCACCTCCCGGTGAGATACAGGAGCAACACAGACCCCAGTTAGTCCACCGCGATGCAGCAATTGTAGCTACCAAAAATATGGCCCAGGATAGACATTTAGCAATGGTACCTAAAACCAGAAGGAGCAAGTATAGGAAGCAGCAAGCGATCGGATGTGAGTCAATTCATATCGGTGTAGACGACGTTCAAAGAAGGATATAAAGTACAGCTGAGGTACGTAGAGAGCTATATGACCAATTTATTGCTTCCCATAACAGGAAACCTCCAGGGTATTTGTCCGCGGAGTCCACGAAATTGAACATCACGATGTTGTCAGTTCGGGAATTTTCACTGATGAATTTCATGATCAACATCGCCAGGAATGGAGGAAACAGGCATTAAAGACCTTAGAGGAGGCTATGGAGTCGTATATGGTTGAGGTAGTAGCCGACTCTCACTTTAGAAGCAGCAACTAATTTCTTGTAGGTTGTCAACATGTCAGCTACTATGGCAAGACAAGGAGGTTGGGTACAGCTTGAACAGTCTGACATGCATCTTACCTTGAATATGGCAAAAATGGCCAATGGAGGGTTTTCGCTAGCCGGAATAGAGCAAATGCAACAACTGATTAACAAACATCGTGCCGAAGTCTGGGAAGAGAAGAAACGGGGTGTTGTGTTTCCCGGGCATAACAAGGTGCAGGCTGCAATATAAAGACACCTGGCAATGGTTCGTGAAAATCAAACGGATGGCTGCCTTTCTTGCCAAAATGGCACAGCACAGAATCCACAGACATGCTGCAGGTGCAAAGGAACAGGTGCACCTCCACCACGACGGGTGCCACCTCAGCCAGGAATGCCACCTGTGCCATCTGATAACAGTGAGAGTTCCGAAACAGAAGGTGTGTTACCCGGATATGTGTATATACATACTCCGCATCCCAGCGCTCTATTTTTCAATCTTGATTCATATGCCAAGTATCGCATAAGTGATAAAGAGTTTATTCCTGATTTGCTGACTGATGCAGGTCCATCCACAGGTTAGTACACTATCAGCTGCATGGCAATGCAGCTGACAGCCATTTTGAAGATGACAGCAGCCTTTTGAGTGAACCTGATAGCGAAGACGAGAGTTGACTGAAGGGAATGGGATTTTTGAGTATTATCATTACCTACAATTAGCGGACACTTTAAAGTATATTTTAAAGGGTATATTTATATGCATCATCAAAGAACAATGTAGTAATAAAGGAGAACGTACATGAACAGCACAGAATGGCTGCCAGAAGATCATTATTGATATACTATGTTAAAGTGAATGATTCCATATTGTGGATACGCCCGTGGTAAAATAAGCGTCAACGGAGCGTCAACAATGTTTGGCTTTGCATCGTGGTTACTCTGCATGGTGATTGGTCGCAGACATTCATAAATGACATACAGGCTGCTTTTATATGTAAAAGAGGAAGGGATACACTCCCTGCCTGATTCTGAAACTGAGCGTTAACAGCGCGTCAACGATTTTTGGTCTTGTAAGTCAGGTAATTGATCAGAGACTTGGCCGTTTTGATGCATACTGAAAGTATTGGCTGCCATTATAGGCCAAAAAGAAAGCCACTCGCTCCCTGCCTGATTATGAAAATGAGCGTCAATGGAGTGTCAACAATCCTTGGCCTTGCATCTTGGTTAAACACAGTGCGATGTGGCCGTTAATGGCTATATACAAAGTTATGACTGGTTATATAGGCTAAAACACTCAGGATCACTGAGTTGCAGCTTTGAAAATGAACCAAATTGTGATTGTCCAGGAGGCTGTCACGGAAACATCGCTTGTTATCCGCCTATAAAGGCTACCAATTCCCTGTATATAGATGTCTGCGATCATTCGCCAATTGGATTACCCAAGATGCAAGACCAAAAATCGTGGTCGCTCCGTTGACGCTCAATGACTAGATGGGGCAGGTAGCGTGTTACTCTCTCCATTGCCTATAAAGGCAGCCAATACTGTGATTATATATAACAATGACTAATTCACTTTTCACTTACCTGACTTACAGAACCAATAATTGTTGACGCTCCATTGACACACATTTTCAGAATGGGGCAGGGAGTCTGTCACTTTCTCTTTTGCTTATAAATCCAGCCTATACCTCATTTATGAACATCTGCATCCAATTGCCACTCAGATTACCCAAGATGCAAGACCAAAAATCTTTGACTCGCCGGTAACTCTCATTTTCAGGATGGGGCAGGGAGCGTTTCTCACTTGTTTTTGATTATAAAGGCAGCCAATACATCAGAAAACGACAATGATATACCAATGTCAATATTCTGCGATTAGCAATGGAATATGTGAATGCGCCCATCCATAGAAAAATCTGAAAACCAGAACTGGAGATTTGAACCGACGGATATAGCCGAACTGGGCAAAACCTGCAGGTTGATGGGTATCAGTCCAGGTTTCGCCCTCCAAGATGCAGCAGGTCGGGGTTTTGGCCGGGTTTCAAATCAAATCAAACTGTTTTAGTAATCCAAACCCGGACCGCTGGCAGGTTACCCGGATCCGTTGTTGATACTAGCAAGAGGTGCAAATGTTGATGAATAAGCAGGGCTGAAGGGTAACCGGATGCTTCAGGACAACAACTGAAGGAGCTTCGATGAATGATGCAGGTCTTCGACTGGCAGAAGCTCTTCTTAATCACTGTGTAAGGCACTCTGAGTAGCGACAAATAATGATGCCCAATGCAAAAGATGGGGGATAAATGTTACAGACAAAGAGAGGGAATGTTCCCCAAAAGGGGGAGGGGATTGAAGAATTGATCCCAGAGAAGTTTCTCGAGAGGAGGGGATACCAGAGGACAACATTACAGATAAGTGAAAAGAGTCTCACTGGCAAAGTGAGTATTCTGGATGAAGATGAGACCACAGAGAATTCAAAAAGAGAAAGAGAAGGCCTGGTTCTTTTGACTGATGGATTGAGCAGCGAAAATGAGTTGGTAGGGTGTGTTGTGGTTTGGAAAGAAGAAGTGTGAAAGAAGAAGAGGGTACACCTGGGCCAACAGAAAGAGGTATTTGATGTGGAAATGTATGTGATGTCGGAAGCAATGAAAATTGCGGTGGCAATTTGCAATAGGAAAGAAGTGAGAAGAGTGACGGTTTGTATGGACTCTAAAGCGACTTTCCGAAGAATAGAATTAGACGAACAACAACCAGGTCATGTGCTAGTGTTGCGAACAATGAGATGGGAAAGTGAGTTACTTCGAAAAGATGTCCAGGTGGATTACCACAGGGTACCTGTAACACTCGGAGATCCACCTTAAGTTCTAATTAATAAAAGCCCCAAATAACTTCAAGACTAATACAGAGAAGGATGATAAAGCTTCACTCAGGATGCGTATAAGGATTACCACCCAAGGAAAACACGGTAATTGTTCCGTTCTATGTCCCAAAGATATAGTATCGACTAAAGAGTGTCGTCTTACGCTATTAGTATACCGATGTACACTACTCATGAGTACCCTACTCAGAAAAACCTCTCAACCAACACACTAGTGTGCCAATGTTCAGACTCCCTTCGGACTCAAGAGTATCTTCCCAGCAGCCGGCATGTGTACCCCAGAACCATCTCTCCTCATGTGCAACGACCCCAAGTATTGACTTGTTTTGTAAGAAACAGAAAAGTAGTTTTGCCTCAGCAGAAGCAGTAGTGCCGACTCAAGAGTATCCTAGCCGAAGTATCCTCTAGACTACCGCGCTGTCAGGCTTGCTTCAGACTACTTTCGAACTCGAAAGTATCATCTTGTTCTCTTCCCGATCAAGGACTTGCTTCGATGAAGGTACCAAGAATAATCACATATAAAGAGTGATAGATATCTCAGTGACTTAGAACTGAAGAATGAACATACAACTCTGGACTTCAACAGAGAAGTATCCTCGTTGACTTCGATAGAGAACTACATCAACAACAAAACTAGTTTCCCTCAGGAACATCCGGGTGTTTCTGACGGCCCTGACGGCTCTGACACAACCTCGTACCCTCCGACAGAGAACCAGACGCGACCCATCGCCCAAGCGAGGGGTCGCGTTGCATACCTCCCTTGCGGCGGCTATTATACCATGCCTTGTATTCTTGCAATGCGTCGCATTGTATATTATGCTTGCCGCCCCGGGGTCAGCCTTCCTTTACTTTGCATCCGGAATGTGGTGATGTGTACGCACCATCAAAACGACAGGTGCATTGCACTGTTCGCAGGGCTCGACTTACGTTGTAGCCGTTTACCCAACATCTAGCGCTGTTTATGCCTTTCACTGGCCGGGTGCCACATTTCACCTCTCCGCTATTGCCATTTATCGGATGCCGCACTCTCCCATATATGTTTAACTTTGAGATCTTGTCACTTATTACAATACAGTCTTCGCTTCGCATACATCGCTTGCCGTTACATTTGCTTCACCATTATCGTATTTTACAGGTCTGAAATATACTGTCCAATCTTCGCACCCTCTAGTACTATACCCTCAGTCCTCCAATGTCCGCGTTAATCCATCATCAGCTTGCGATGGATCTTCCTCCTCATCCGCATCCACATCGTCGCCATCATCGCCCTCATATCTGTCCACATAACTGGTTGCCAGGTGAAAGCTCTTGAGTTCAGTTGCGGCCCTTTGTTGCCAGCTGGGGTTGGGGATGGCATCGCTCTTGTCGATTTCGTCACCTTGATGGTCATAATCCTGGCAGCCCCCTGGCATCCCGAAATGCAGTTCGTCATCAGTACAATTGTTGTCTATCGGCATGTTTGGGTCAGTGCGTCCTATCTCAGGCTCCTCAAGCCCCAGTTCAGAGGTCAAACAGTCACGACGAATAGCATCGTCAACACGCGCTGCTTCTGTGCTGATGACTGCAGCAGGTGTTGGGTTCTCCACCTGTTGGATCTGATGCTTGACTGTCGCAAGAGTGTTTTGATAAACCTTATGTTGGTAGCTCTCCGGTAGTGTGTTCCAGGTATTCATCAAGAATGTTTACGTGTCTGCAATGCCAGGAGAGGTTAACAACTTGCAGCCCATTGTAGCACAGCAGGAGGCATTCTTACCACCGTCATTCTTGTAGTTGAAGTAGATTGAGCGATCAGGTCTGTCTGCTTTCAGGGTTGACTTGGAAGCTTTCGGATGAACACCTTTGTTCTTTTACCACTCCAGGAGAGCATGGCACAATGCAGTGCAGGTAAACATGATCAGTGGCGATGGTATATGACCATCCTTGTCGTCAAACATGGAATTATAGAACCCATCAGCATACTTACCGTGGTTTTTCGCCCGATGATAAAATTTGATGTACATAAACCCCAGAATTGCTACCGCCAGGAAGTAAAGTGGACGCTGGCCGTTCGTTAGCAGCTTTTGACACTCTCTGCGTTGGATTTGCACCACGTACACCACCTGCCACACGCTCTGCCACAGGAAAAAGGTACTCATTGTCTGCCAGAAGGGAATCAATGAATTCCAAACGCTCTGCATCAGATTCAAAGTGGTGGAGATAATAATGCTCTGCTATATGGTCCATTGCTGATTGAATAAAATGGGATTTAACTTTGTCGACTTGTGCTCGAACCTGGTACCGGATTGAGCGTGTAATACCCAACGTAGGCCGTTGCTTCAGCATACCTCTTTCAAGATCTCCTTTGTGCATGCCTCTAATGCTATGGACCAAATGATGTTTTGCTGCATAGCGGTGTTCCAGTACTTCCCGAACATCTGCCAGTGTGGGGCTTCAGCTAATACTTTCGCAGCGCATCGTGTTGCATAACTTACCATCTCCAAGTTGCTTGTACTCATAAACAGCTGCCTGTTCCACATATAGAGCTCCATGAGTCTGCCCATTGCAAATACAAGACGCATCATATCTGAGTGATCAAATCGATGGATGCTACGACTGCTGGATACGACTAATTGCAGTGTAGACACCTCCTGCAGTTGCAATTGCCACTGCCTCTGTCTCTGATTCCTTTCTGTAGCTCGCGTTCTCACTAGATTTGTAATGGTCGCGCAGGATTCTGCATAAGGGATAGGGGTAGGTCGAATTTCAAGACTGCGGAGAGGAGTGGAAGTGCTAGCAATGCCGGATGCGAGGCTTGTTACAACGCGATGCATTCAGTCTCTCTGTAAGGTTCTTCCGGGTGCTGGTGTGTTACGACTGCTTGCACCTAGCATGGCGGTTGGTGTAATTATTGACCGTCGCTGTGTAGCGGATGGGGTTACAGTCACGTGTTGAGTGATATCTGCCATGCCAGAATTGTTCAGCGAAGATGAGGGGGTGGACTTCTGACCAGGGATTGTAGAGGCTACGAAACTCCCTCCTTGAGAGGGATCCCTCTCGCCAGCTAGTGCGGAAACACGCCTCTTAGCTGGGGGAAGCTGAGAATTCCCCGAAGGCCAACACTTGTGTTGTTTCTGAACAATTCGTACGACCAGAGTCGTGCCAGGGTGAGGGCATTGGGAAGGCATAGTCCGATATAGATGTTCGACATTGAGAATGAAGGAATAGTTCCCTCTGCATCCATATGCAACGGCAGGAGAAATCAACTCCTATTTGAGCGACCAGGGAGGGATTCGAAAAAATGGGGAGGAGCAGTGTATACTGCGCTAGACTCTAAATCACTATCGCTCGTGACGATACTCAGGGACCAGATCCCTTGAAAAGCATTCAATGATGGGGTTCACTGCCATCAGATTAAACTCAGATGAAAGTCAGCATTGATATTCACTGTTACAGCAATGTCTGAAGGTCTATTTGCACCGCTTCAAGGGTCTTTATGCATTCTTGGCACAATTCTCAGATTATTGCACTCGTTCTTGGCACAATACTTTGCACCATTGATTGTGTATATCTTCAGCTTCCGGATGGAAATCCCCCTTTGGCAGAGCTAAAAGTGTTGCAAAGCGAAAAATGACATATTCTCTATCCTATGATATCTGTTGCATGTGCTTTGTCGACTGCTAGGCATTGGTAGCGGTGTTGAATGCTTGCACAGTTGGGACAACTTGGGAACTACTCAGTTTGCTCCGAGATGCACGAGGTATGAGCGGTAAAAATGATATGTGATGCCAAAGCAATGCCCAGCTTAGTAAACTGTCCTCTCTGCGAGTACTAAATCTTGTCTCGAGGCTTGTCGTTCATGAGGTGGCATGTGGTTCTCCAAAATGAAGGCTGGGCCATTTTGCGTTCGTTAACCAACAAAACTCACAAGTTAAACCAAGACATCACTGAAACTTGAGTATATATATCCCTTCTTCCCGCATACACCTCCTTTCTCTTCTGCTCCCTTATTATACACACCGACAGCATCCTCATCTTGACATCACGTGACTTGGACAAAACAACACCTCTCGTTCCAAACCCCACCCGATAACCTACACATCTTTGTATTTTCCCTCACTTTCCCTCTGGGCTTCCTTCCGCTACATGCAACTGTATCATAATGCTAACATTTTGGATGTAGATTCATTTTCAACTCACAGCGATGGCACCAAAGGGCAGCAGCAAAGGAAAGGGAAAGGCTAGAGAAATAATGCTGACATCGGTTATAAATCAATGCCTGTCATTGGATTGGGACCGTATAAAGGGATTCATCTCGGAACACATCCATGGACTCATATGGATATACAATGTTTGGGGTGTCAATGATGAGAGGGCCTGGGACCTCATTTATGATATAATCTTTCTTGATCCAGTCACGACTCGCCACTTTTAACAATTCCCGCTGATGTGGCCGCACCCCATGAGCAAAACATATTTCCGTCCGGGGGGAATGGCTTCATCAGAGTGGACGCGCTCCGTCAGAGCCGTCAGAGACACCCCAGTGGCGGATTACTCCGCACCTGGTCTCAATTCCACGCATCGCGTTACACATCGCCCTCCAATCGCTGTTTCACCGGTTCTTCTCGCTCTGTCGGTCACCTGTTTTAAACAAACACTCTGGCGTTGGGGCCAACTGTGACCATATGTCGGAATGGGTTCAGTGGGTACATGCATGCATCTGGATTGCAATGCGATGGGTGACATTGCAAAAATCTCTCCTCGCATTCCTTCTACCTGTGCACAATATGCAATTCTCTCTTTACTAATTATACACATCATTCGAAGTCGCCAGATCAATGTGGCGATTGACAATCCGTCGCGCATTCCATCTGTCTCCTGTCATACTACTAGTAGCTAACTCTGGAATTACGTGCGGGCAGCCGACGATGTTTCCCAAGCTGAAAACTTGCAAACCAATGGCTGCCGGTGGTTTTCTCACCTGTACAAAGTTTGGGACGGGATCCAAGTTACCCGAGTTTTCAGGTATTGTGGTTAGTGCCAGGGCTAACCGGTACTCAACGAAAGCTCCATCCTCCTTTTGGAGCGTGATTTTGAATAGTCGTTGCAGTTGCCACGGAAGACGCCCATTCAGCTCGCCATAACACCTCCCCGGGCGTTACTTTACCCACACCCAGTCATTCTGTCAATCCCCTCCGTGCCAGCTCTGGCTCCCTGTGCATTGACACATCTGAGATATGCGTTCACCATCTAAACCCTCAACTTGAATTTTAATACCATGGTGAATACAGAGCTCCATTGCATGCAGTTATTCATCCAATAGATACGTCTTGTTACGACTCTTATGCTTGATAAACTCCCGTGTGCCGCTGTATATTGCCACGCGGTGTGTTGCGTCTTGTATATTGTCGAGTAATGCTCCAAAGCCTTTGATCATAGTGTCAGGATGCTTTCCATCACGGAGGTTTTGGGGTCCCATGAAGTCGGGCTTCGCATATGACTGGGAGCTCAGGGGGGCAGCCAGATCAGCACCGGAAGGGAAGACTTTGCAGGCAGCAGTGCTGTTCTCCCAATGCTGAGCGAGGGCTTGCAGATTGAGCTCTCATATTTCGAAGCAGAGAATGCGACGCTGAAAGGTGATTACTTGTGGCAGGTAGTTGAGATTGTGATTGGAGGCGTTCCAACTGTCCTTGAGGTTCGTTTTATGTGCTTGTTCATGTCTCTCGGCAGAATACTGTTGCAAGGCTCTGTATCGACGAATCTGTTTGGCCCAATGAGATATCAAGTGGATCTTCAGAAAGTTAAAGTAGGCATCTAACTCCTTGGAAATATCTATCTCGTGGCTGATATAATCCCCCAGGGCGTTCATTTCGTGCCGCTTCTTGGACGGCATTCAAGAATCAGCATTTGTTTCCTTGTCTACCTTTCACCTCTTCACGAGTTCCGTTCGGAGGGGATTGGCTTTAATCTTTGCCTTTTTGCTAGCTCGCCCGAGTAAGAAAACATCTTTGAAGGTGTGAAAACGATGCAAGGCGTCCTCCAAGTAGCTCAATGTTGCATCATCGTGGGATTTATACTGAGCATATATATTGAATTCTAACAATGGTCGTGTGCACTCAATTGCGCCATTGAATATGGGACGCTGAGCGGTGCTTCCGCCTCGTAGAGACTGGGTTACAACTCCAAGCAAGTACCGGCTCATTTCCTTCATCTCCTTTCCATTCCATTGAGAAACTTCCTCATATGACTTATTTTGTGGTGTGAGGTCGTGGTAAGCAGGCACGGATAACCAGATTGCATTGTACTTGTTGAGCCATTCATGCGTCTTCATGAAGTGGAAAATCCACTTCTGGAGGTGGTCAAGCATGCCAATCTGCATTGTATGGAGGAGGTCGGGCTTTGGGAGATTGCTCACAATACAGGGAATATGTTGAAACTCATTGAATCCTCGGTGAACATGGCGCGACGAGAGTTCGGAATCGGCTGCCTAGGTGTTGGCATCGCTGAGGATTCTATAGAGGTTGTGATCCCTCCGGGGGTGTTGCTTGTCAGAAGACACATAATCTCCAAGTTCGTTCTTTGGACACTCGCACCAAAAACAGACATGCCGCTAGAGATGATGTAGGTCGCTATATTCTGGGCAATCTGCAAGCCATGCTGCTAAAACTGGTTTGCAACGCCTGAAGTTGCCATCTGCACAGAGAACATTGTAATACCCGCTCTCGGCGCTGGGATTTTGTTTAATGGTGAGTGGGTGGAGTACCCACCAGAGTACTTCGTTTAGCACCACTCGGTTTATTTGGTGCTGCTCATCCAGCCACTTCGGAGGAATATTGCGGTTCTTGATCACAATCCCTAGGAGAGCGACCATTATGACATTGTTTGTTGAGGGCATCTGGTGGATCTTCGACCATAGATTCCTAATTGTCATCTATACAGGCCACTCTTTCTTGTCGCCAGCAAAATTCGAGAGATGTGTTCCGTCAGACATGAAAATCAAAGGAACCAGTGTATCCCCCAATATAAGCGTTGTCTAAACGTAGATTAGCACATTATTATCCTCGAGAATATCTCCTTACCTGTGTCTCCCACCAGCAGTCCGCAGTGTGCATTTTGGTATAGAGGCGTTTCGATGGCGTATGGCTGTTAAAGCAAGACTGAGGGGCGTAAATGAGATGCTCCGCGAAGGCTGGCTGGCGCATCAACCATCTCATGCTTTTGATGATGTCTTGACTCCAGTATTTGATAGGGTGTTGGTGATTGTCATTCCATCTCATATCCTCGAGAGTGTGTAGTTCCCACTCCCGAAGAGGCTGATCATCTGGCATGGTAGCCACGAGCTTCTGGAAGCCATCCCTATTTTTGAAGCTTGGGAAACCCAGAGCGGTGTTTTCTTTCTTCAGCACGTTGTCATAGTACGTCTTCATGCCCTGCTTCTTGATCCCACACTTGATATATTTGTACTCTTCACACATCGCTAACGGGTAGTAGGCATTGTTTTGTAGGTTCGTCTCAAGGCAACCGTGAGTGTTGCGTTCCCAGAGCGCAGCAATGTAATAGCGCAGCGGAGCACCAGCGCTGGGGTATGTTTCTGTCCGCGGCAGAGGAGGTGGCGATGTTTGAGACTCCGAGTCTGCGATGTTTTCAACGCGTTCGAGGATGGGAAACGTGTCCAAGTCTTCAACTGAATCTTTGTTGGCGTTGAATTCACGACGCTGAGCGGGTTCAACCTGTCGGGGCGCACTGCGAATAGTCAGATTCTTCTGGCGTGCAACTTGAAGGTGTTCAGGATGGTGTAATTTGATATGTTTAAGTTGGCAGCTGTCAGAGGTGAACTTCTTTCGGAATGAAAATTCGGGGCAACAGAAAGGGGTCTTCTCTGGCATTGTCGTCGACACGGGAGGAGTGGAGTATACACCATAGAAAGTGATGAAAGTTGGTGCTGGGCCTGAGCAGCCTCGCGTGTAAGATCACGATACTTTCAGCTAACTTATTGAGCCTCAACACCATCACAAGGAGGTTCCTTACATGCCAGAAGTTGGAAACACGCTGCATGCCCGATGTCCCATAATACTGTGAATCAACTAAAACCAATAGAAATAAAACCAGTACAAAACCCTTAAATGAAATAAACCTTAAGCGATCCAAAAACCTCGCGACGAGTGTAATAATCAATGCCTGAGATAAATAGACTGGAACAAAGGAAACAAACAAGACAAGAACCCGACCCTAACCCGAACTCAACAACCGTCGCCTCCCCTGCAACGCGAGGACTGATTCAATCCTCGTCTACCGAGCCATCCAGGCACGCCTCAGGGAAAGCGACATCGGGGAGAGCGACATCAGGGAGAGCGACATTGGGGGGAGGGAAATCGGCGACTCAGTCGCCACCTACCAATTCGATCAGCAGCTGCTGATTCACATCCACATCCGAGGTGTTTCCGGCTTCCTCAGCTCACACAAATTTGGTACCGCTGGGCGAGGTTTTTGCGGCGTCACAAGCCCGAAATCCTCCAGCCCACTGAGGGGATGAGTCACCGGGGTTTGTGGCCGTGGGGCAGGCGCCAGAGGTTGTGGCCGTGGGGTATGCTCGCGCATCTCCTGGCCTTGCTCAGGTAGCACGATTGGCTTACCATCTACCGTGGTATCTACATCGTCAGCCAATGTATTTACCATCTCTCCCTGGCCAATCGTCCGAGGTTCTTTGCCATCATCCTTATCCTCATCCTCCTCCTCCTCATGTTCCTCCTGTTCATCTTCCTCCACTTCATCGTCACCGTCACTTTCCATATCCACATCGCTGTCTAAATCAACACCGTCCGGTGCGTCCACATCATCCTCCATGCGCATATCCACATCAGGATCAAGTTCTGAGTCAAATTCGCTGTCGGACTCCTCTGTAGAGTCGGTATCATCATCTGAGGAATTAGACACGGCGGGCGATGCTTCTGGCTCTAAATATACCGGCCCTAGTTAGCCCTCCATGTCCAAGTCTGCCTCATACATTTCCTTCTGCAACTGCAAAGCAACGGCACGAGAGATATCATCTCCTCCTGGGGTTTGTTTAACAATACCTTTCCCTTTACCGTTTCCCTTCCCGTTCCCTTCCTCCATTGCCTTCCCCTTCCCTTTCCCCTTCCCATCCTTTGTACCCTTCCCTTTCCCGGGTCCTTTCTCACCGCCCTGCGTGTCCTGCTCGCCCTCGCTGTCGTCATTGTCATTGCCATCGCCTCGACAGCTCTTTCCACCACTCGGCCCTCCGGGATCTGCCCAGTTCTCATCATCATCATCCACGTCGATTATCTCATCCCAATTCAGTGGTCTAATGGCCAGGAAGTCGCCTGGCTTGTACTGCCGGCAGCTTGGTGGCTCAATCTTTGCCCTGAGACCATCGCTACTGTACCAAGAGAAACGCTCGCCGGTGCGTTGAACCTTCCCCGAGCTGGTTGTCTGCGGATCGGAGCGATTGACTTGATCCCCGAATGCATGGGGGTTGTCCCACCTCCAATTGTTCATTTGGTTATGGGTTTTGTCAAATATTTGCCCCATATATAAGCGGAAGGCTGTCCACCACTCCCGGAAAGGCAAACTCCTGCTCCTGCGGTGCGGCCACATCAGCTGCGATTGTGAAAAGTGGCGAGTCGTGACTGGATTAAGAAAGATTATATCATAAAAGAGGTCCCATGCCCTCTCATCCTTACCACCGCAAAAATTGTATATCCGTATGAGTCCACTGATGTGTTCCGAGATGAATCCCTTGATACGATCCCGATCCAATGAAAGGCATCGATTTACAACCGATGTCGGCATTTTTGCCCTGGCAGTTGCCTTCCCCTTTCATTTGCGGCTGCCCTTTGGTGTCATCGCTGCAAGTTGAAAATGAATCTACAGCGGATGCGTTAGCATTGTGATACAGCTGAATGTAGCGGAAGGAAGCCCAGAGGGAACGTACAAAGTTGTGTAGGTTATCAGGTGTGTTTTGGAACGAGAGGCGTTGTTTTCTGCAAGTCACGTATTGTCGAGAGAGTTCAGGATCCTGGCGGTGTGTTTATTACGGGAGGAAAACAGAATGGAGGTGAAGGCGAGAAGATGGGATATATATACTCGAGTTTCTGCAATATCTTGGTTCAACTTGTTTTGTTGGTTAACGAACACAAAACGGCGCAGCCTTCATCTTGCAGAACCAACAGGCACCTCATGAATGAGAAGCCTCGTAATGAGATTTAGTACTCGCGGTGAGCACAGTATACGACGCCGGGCGTTGCTTTGGCATCTCGTACCACTTTCAACCGCTCAGACCTTGGGCATCTCGGAGCAAACAGAGTTGTTCTCTGGTTGTCCCAACTGTGCAACCATCCAACAAGGCTACCAACGCCTAGCAGTGGAAAAAGCACACGCAACTGATGTCATAGGATAGAAAATACGACATTGTTCCATTTGCAATGCTTTTAGCTCTGCCAAAGGAGGATTTCCACCGGGAAGCGGAACATATACACAATCGATGGTTTGATGTATTGTGCCAAGAACGAGTGCAATACTATGATCATTGCGCCAAGAAGACATCAACACCCTTCAAGCGGTGCAAATAGACCTTCAGACGTTGCTGTAACAGTGAATTTCAATGCTGAGTTTAATCTGATGCCAGTTAACCCCATAATTGAATGCTTTTCAAGGGATCTCGTCCCTGAGTATTGTAAGGGTTTGGAGGCTAGCGCTGTCTCCAGTGCGCCTCCCTTTTTTGTCGAATCCCTCCAAGGTCGCTCAAATAGGAGTCTACCTCGCCTACCGTTGCATATGCATGCAGAGGACATTATTCCTACCTTCTTAACATCGAACATCTATATTGGACTATGCCTTCCCAAAGCCCTCACCCTGACATGACTCCGATCGTACGAAATGTTCGAAGTCTTGCTAATCGTCAGAGTCAACAAAAGCGTGAGCCTTCAGGGAATTCTCAACTTCCAACTGCTATGAGACGCGTTTCCGTACCGGCTGGCGAGAGGGATACCTCTCAAGGAGGGAGTTCTGTACCCTCTACAATCCAAGGTCAGAACTCCACCCCCTTATCTTCGCAGAACAATTCTCACGTTGCAGATATCACTCAACGCGTGGCTTCCACCCCATCCCCTACACTGCGACGGTCAATAAATACTCCAACCGCCATGACGCGTACAAGCAGTCGTAGCACACCAGCACCCGGAGGAACCTTACAGACAGACTCAATTCGTTGCGCTGTATCCAGCTCTTCATCCGGCATTGCTAGCACTCCCACTCCTCTCAGCGGTCTTGAAAACCTGCCTACCCCCATCTCTAATCCAGAAGCCCGCACGATCATTACAAATTCACTACGAACGCGAGCTACAGAAAGGAATCAGAGACAGAGGTAGTGGCAATTGCAACCGCAGGTGGTGTCTACACCTCGATCCATGATCTCCGGCAGTTGCAGTATTTCATCGATTTGGTCACACAGACATGACGCCTCTTGTATTTGCAACGGGCAGACTCCTGGAGCTCTACATGTGGAACAGACGGCCGTTTATGAGTACAAGCGACTTAGAGATGGTAAGTGATGCAACGCGACGAGTTGCGAAAGCATTACCTGAAGGCCCACACTGGCAGATAATCGAGACGTACTGGAATACCGCAATGCGGCAAAACAACATTTGGTCCATAACATTCGAGGCACGCAGAAAGGAGATCATGAAAGAGGTATGCTGAATCAACGGCCCACATTGGATATTACACACTCAAACCGGTACCAGGTTCGCGCACAAGTCAATAAGGTTAAATCCCATTTTATTCAATCAGTAAGGGACAACATAGCAGAGCTTTATGATCTCCACCGGTTTGAATCCACCGCAGAGCGTTTGGAATTCATTGATCCCCTTGTGGCAGACAATAAGTATCTTTTTTCTATTGCAGAGCGTGTGGAAGGTGGTGTATGCAGTGCAAATCCAACGCAGAGAGAGTCGAACGCTGCTAACGAATAGCTAGCATCCACTTTACTTCCTGGCAGAAGCATTCCCGCGGTTTATCTATATCAAATTTTATCTTCAGGCGAATAACCGCAGTAAGTATGCTGATGGATTTTATCATTCCATGATTGACGACAAGGATGGTCATATACCCTCGCCACTGATCATGTTTACCTGCACCGCGTTGTGCCATGCTCTCCGGGAGTGGCAAAAGAACAAAGGTGTTCATCCGAAAGCATCCAAGTCAAAGCTGAAAGCGGACAGACCTGACTGCTCGAACTACTTCAACTGCAAGAATGACGGTGGTAAGATCGTATCCTGCTGCGCTGTAACGGGTCGCAAGTTGTTAACCTCGCCTGGCGTTGCAGACACGTATACATTCTTGATGATTACCTGTAACACACTACCGGAGAGCTACCAGCAGAGGGTGTATAGCAACACTCTTGCCACAGTCAAGCGTCAGATCCAACAGGCGGAGAATCCAACGCCTGCCGTGGTGATCAGCGTGGAAGTAGCACGTGTTGACAATGCTATTCTGCTTGACTGTTTGACCTCCGAAGTGGCGCTTCACGAACCTGAGATCGGAAGCGCTGACTCAACCATCCCGATAAACAACAATTGCACGGATGACGAACTGAAGTTCGGGATGCCAGGGGGCAGCGGGAATTTCAAAGATGCAGGTGACGAAAGCGATGCCATCCCCACTGCCAGCCGTTGACGACGGGCCAGGACTGAACTCGAAAGGTTTGACCTGGGAACTAGTGATGTCGACGAGTATGAGGGTGAGGATGGCCATGATGCGGATGCGGATGAGGAGGAAGAAGCATCGCAAGCCGATGATGAATCAACGCAGAATGTAGAGGACTGAGGACATAGTAGGTTTGACCTGGGAATCAGAGATGTCGACGGATATGAGGGCGAGGATGGCGACGATGTGGATGAGGAGGAGGAAGCATCGCAAGCTGCTGATGGATCTACGCAGAATGTGGAGGACTGAGGGCATAGTACTAGAGAGTGTGAACATTGGACAGTATATTTCAGACATGTCAAATACGATAATGGCAAAGCAAATGCAACAGCAAGAGATGTATCCGAAGCGAAGACTGTATTGCAATAAGTGACAAAATCTCAAAGTTAAACATAAATGAGAGTGTGGCATGTGGCTATCGGCCGAAGAAAGGTATAAACATCGCCACGTGTTGTGTAAACGGCTAATGCATAACTGCAACCCCGGCGAAGACTGTAACATACGTGTCGTTCTGATGGTGCGTATACATCACCACATTGCAGATGCAAAGTAAAGGAAGCCTGGCGTAATATACAACGCGACCCGTCGCAAAATTAAGAGGCATGGTATAATAGCCGCCGGAAAGGAGGTATGCAACGCGACCCATTGCTTGGGCGACGGGTCCCGTCTGATTCTCTGTCGGAGGGTACAAGGTTCTGCCAGAGCCGTCAGAGCCGTCCGGAACACCCGGGTGTTTCAAACATAAACTAGGGTTGCTGCTGATGCCCAGAAGCAGAAGTTCGCCTTTTCGGGAGTGGTCGGCTGCCTTCCTCTCATTTATGGGGCAAATGTTTGACAACACCCGCGACTACATGAACAATTGGAGATGGAACAACCCCCATGCCTTCGAGGATCAAGTCGATCGCTCCAATTCTCAGACAACCAGCTTGGGGAAGGTTAAACGCACTGGTGAGCATTTCTCTTGGTCTGGTAGTGATGATCTCAGGGCAATGATTGAGCCACTATGCTGCTGGCTGTACATACCAGGGGACTTCCAGGCCGTTAGATCACTGAATTGGGATGAGATACTCGATGAGGATGATGATGATGACAACTGGGCGGATCCTGGAGCGCCAAGCGGTGGATAGAGCCGTCCTGGTGATGGGAATGACAATGATGACGGCGAGGGTGAGGAGGACATGCAGGGCGGTGAGAAATGGACCAGGAAAGGGAAGGGAACAAAGGACAGGAAGGGGAAAGGGAAGGGAAAGGGGAAGGGGAAGGGGAAGGGAAACAGTAAAGGGAAAGGTATTGTTAAACGAACCCCAGGGGGAGATGATATCTCTTGTGCCGTTGCTTTGCAGTTGCAGAAGCAAATATCAGAGGCAGACTTGGACAAAAAGGGCTCACTAGAGCGGGTATATTTTGAGCCGGAAGCATCGCCTGCCATGTCAATTTCTTCAGATGATGATACCAACTCTACCGCGTCGGACGGCGAATATGACTCAGAACGTGATTCTGATGTGGATACGCGCATGGAGGATGATGTGGACGCACCGGACGGCGTTGATTTAGACGGCGATGTCAATATGGAAAGGGACGGCGAAGATGAGGAAAATGAAGAGGAGGATGATGAGACGGAGGAGGAGGTGGTGGATGAGGATGAGGAGGTAGATGAGGATGAGAAGGAGGATGAGGGTGAGGATAATCGGAAAGAACCTCGGACGATTGGCCAGGGAGAGAGGGTATATTCATCGGCTGACGATTCTAATACCATTGTGGATGATCAGCCAACTGTGCTACCTGAGCAAGGCTAGGAGATGTGCGACCATACCCTACGGCCACCACCTCCGTTGCCTGCCCCACGGCAACAAACCCCGGAGCCTCGCCCACAACCATGAACTCCGGAGACTCATACCCTCAGTGGGCTGGAGTTTTTGGGGCTTGTAATGCCACAAAAACCTCGCCCAGCGGCGCCAACTCTGCGAGAAACTGAGGCAGCCGGAAACATCTCGGATGTCAATGTGGAGCAGCAGCTTCTCAGCAAATCAGCCGGTGGCGACAGTCTCCCAGATGTCCGTCTCCCGGATGTCCCTCTCCCCGATGTCCCTCTCCCTGATGTCCCTCTCCTTGAGGCGCACCTGGATGACTCGGTAGGCAAGGAGTGAACCAGTCCTCACGTTGCAGAGGAGGCGTGCGTTCAGGTTAGGGTTGGGTTCTTGGCTTGTGAGTTTCCTTTGCTGTAATCTATTCATCTCTGGCACTGATTAAGGCACGCGTGGAGGTGTTTTGTTCATTTTGGTTAGAGTTGTGGGCTTGTTCGTTTCCTTTGTTCTAATCTATTTATGTCAGCCATTGGTTATGACGTGCCTCGCGAGGGATTTGGATTGTGAAGGGTTTATTTTTTATTTATTCATAGTATTATGGGACATCACGCATGCAGTGTTTTTGCAACTCCTGGCGTGTAAGAAACCTCCTTGTAATGGTGTTGAGGCTCAATAAATCTTACAAGTATCGTAAGCTTATACCCACACCAGTCTGCTCAGGCCCAGCACGAACTTTCAAGCCTTACTACAGTGAATACTCCACTCCTCAGGTGGCGTCGACAATGCCAGAGAAGATCCCTTTCTATTGGCCCAAGTTGTCATGCCAAAAGAAGTTCACCTCAGACAGATGACGACTTAAATATATCAAATTACACCATCCTGAACACGTTCAAGTTGCACACCAAAAGAATATGACTGTTCACAGCGCGCCCCGACGCGTTGAACCCGGTCAGCGTTGTGAATTCAATGCTAACAAAGATTCAGTCGAAGACTTGGACGCATTTCCCTACCTCGAATACCTTGAACACATTGCAGATTTGGAGTCTCAACCACCGCCGCCTGCTCTAATGCCGATGGAAACATACCCTGGCGTCGGTGCTCCGCTGAGCGATTACCTTGCTGAGCTATGGGAACACGACGCTCAGGGTTTCCTTGAGACGAACCGACAAAACAATCCCTACTATCCGTATGTGACGAGTGAAGAGTACAAATATATCCACTGTGGAATCAAGAAGAAGGGCATGAAGACGTACTATAACAACATGCTGAAGGGAGAAAATACGACTCTGCATTTCCCAAGCTTCAAAAATGGGGATGGCATCCAGAAGCTTGTAGCTAGCATGCCAGATGATCTGGCTCTCGGGGAGTGGGAACTACACACTCTCGAGGATATGAAATGGAATGACAATCACCAACACCCTATCAAGTACTGGAGTAGAGACATCATCAAAAGGATGAGATGGTTGATGCGGCAGCCAGTGTACACCTGGCATCTTATTTACACCCCTCAGCGGTGCTTTAACCGCAATACGCCACCGAAACACCTCTATACCACAATGCACACTGCGGACTGGTGGTGGGAGACACAGGTAAAGAGATATACTGGAGCATGATGATGTGCTAACAGACGTTTTGTCAACGCTCAGAGTGGGGGATACACTGGTTCCCTTGATCCTCATGTCCGACGGAACGCATCTCTCGAATTTTGCTGGTGACAAGAAAGAGTGGCCGGTATATATGACAATTGGCAATCTATCTTCGAAGCTCGGCCAGTTGCCCTCAACGCACTGTGTCGTAATGGTCGCTCTCCTGCCGATTCCGATCAAGAACCGCAATATTCCTCAGAAGCGGCTAGATGAGCAGCGGCATACAAACCGAGATTTGCTGAACGAGCTACTCCAGCGGGTACTCCAGCCTCTTATCTTTAAACAAAATTCCAGCGCCAAGAGCGGGTATTACAACATTCTCTGTGCAGATGGCAACATCAGGGATTGCAAACCGGTTTTAGCACATCAGCAACAAGTCTAGTTTCCGTCAGAAACACCCGGGTGTTCCGGATGGCTCTGACGGCTCTGACGGAATCTCGTACCCTCTGACGGAGAATTACACGCAGCCCGTCGCCCAAGCGACAGGTCCAAGTTCACTGGACTGATGTAGTGGCCTTCAGGTGCACCTGGGAGCACCGGTGAGCAGATTGAATCACTGTAGAGCAGTCTGGGAAAAACATCTTCTTTGGGAATGCTGCTGGTGCACCTGCAAATCATAGCTACTACTTATTGTTCAACGATTTTCAAAACTTATGCATTCAGTTTGTATTCTCATCTATGTATCTATGTATCTATACAGCTACCTATCTACACGCGGTGATTGAGAGCAATTCGAGGTGCGTCTGAAGACGACGATCGAGTGAACTCAGAGATACAATCCGAGGCCGTGATCGAGCGAGTTCGGAGATGCAATTGGAAACCGAGATTGAGGGAACTCAGAGATGCACTGGGAGGCCGTGATCAAGCAAGTTTGGAGATGCACTTTGAGGCCGTGATCGAGCGAGTTTGGAGATGCAATTAGAGACCGAGATTGAGTGAACTCAGGGATGCACTGGGAGGCCATGATCGAGCGAGTTTGGACATGCACTTGGACACCAAGATCGAGTGAATTCAGATATGCACTGCGAGCTGTGATCAAGCGAATTTGGAGATGCAATTGGAGACCGGGATTGTGTGAACTCAGAGATGCACTGGGAGGCTGTGATCGAGCGAGTTTGGCGATGCACTTTGAGGCCATGATTGAGCGAGGTCGTAGATGCAATTGGAGACCGAGATTGAGTGAACTCAGAGATGCACTGGGGGGCCGTGGTCGAGCGAGTTTCGATATGCCCTTGGAGGCCGAGATCGAGTGAACTCAGATATGCACTCCGAGCTGTGATCGAGTGAGTTTAGAGCAGCACTTGCAGCAGGCTATGATTGAGGGAGATTAGAGTACTTGGAGGTGGTCGATCTAAAGGCGGTCGATGGGAGGCGCGCCAGGTGCTGAGACTCTATTCACCGGTTAGTTAACTCGAAACCATGGGAATGTGACGAGCTGACTTTACCTTTGAAGCTCTTATGGAGAACTGGCTGGTGGCAGTCGATCTGTAGGGAGGTACGCCAGAAGCTGAAGCTACAGTCAGGGTTCAACTCGAAATCAAAAGAATGAAGGGTCAACTGACAATCTTATGTGTATGCTGTACATGGTGTATGCTGCACTCGGCATATGCGGCACTCAGTGTCAACTCATGATGATGGCATGGAGAGATAGAGAGGGATGACTTAACTTTGTATTCTTGCAATGATGGTAGAGTTGTGGACAAGAACGAGAGAAATGGGGCATGAAGAAGAGCACAATATGGAGGATACGAGCGGACCTGAGAAATCAGGGGTACAACTTGCCTGATTGGGTTTAGAAGACCTTGTATCGGTGTTATTACCCGCCGGATCGGGACTCATACCTGCCTTATCAGGGATGGTAAATTGACTCGCACACGAAATTCTCTTAAGTCCATTTTCTCATGATGATTTCCCCCATCTCCTCTGATCTCTCTCCTTCTTGTGCTCAACTCTACCATCACCTAAGAACACGAAGTTAAGTCATCCCTCTCTATCTCTCCATGCGATGATCATGACTTAACACCGAGTACAGCATACATCAAGTACAGCATCATCTGTGCCTCCCTCCAAATCGACCGCTTCCAAGTACTCCTCCAATCTCGCTCGATCATAGCCTGCAAGTGTATCTCCACACTCGCTCAATCACGGCCTCCCAGTGCATCTCTGAGTTCGCTCAATCTCGGTCTCAAATTGCATCTCCGATCCCGCTCAATCACGGCCTCAAAGTTCATCTCCAAACTCGCTCAATCACGGCCTCCCAGTGCATCTCCAGACTCGCTCTATCACGGCCTCCAAGTGCATCTCTCAGTTCACTTGATCTCGGCCTCCAAGTGCATCTTCAAACTCACTCTATCACGGCCTCTCAGTGCATCTCTGAGTTCACTCAATGTCGGTCTCCAATTGCATCTCCAACCTTGCTCGATCACGGCCTCAAAGTGCATCTCCAAACTTGCTAGATCACGGCCTCCCAGTGCATCTCCAACCTCGCTCTATCACGGCCTCCAAGTGCATCTCTGAGTTCACTCGATCTCGGCCTCCAAGTGCATCTCCAAACTCCCTCTATCAAGGCCTGCAAGTGCATCTCTGAGTTCACTCGATCTCGGCGTCCAAGTGCATCTCTCAACTCGCTCGAGCACGGCCTCCAAGTACATCGTTAATGAGCGATGGCGAGTGTACAGAGATACAGGGCTAACGGAGGTGGACTGAGAGACGGGAAGTACATATTCGGGAGACCCCGGGGTAGATAGACATCATCTCATTTTCATCTCATCTGGATCCACGCAATTGCATGGATTCCCACGGCCGGGTAGTATCATATCTTGTCACTTTCTTCCTAGGCTCCTCAACCTAGAACCGTTCTTCCTCAGGAATTCCATTTGGATGTCGCGAGACGTGTGGCGGAATCTCGATGGTGGGCTCACTGCCGTCTAGCTCCGTTGTATCACCACAACGGCCTCCAAGTGGTGCATCTCTCTGTGCTCTCAATGGGCATCTCCTCGTGCTCCTTCGATTATGCTCGACTACCATCTTTGGCCAGGTTGACCGTATATATATATATGGAGATACTTAAATAATGCATGCCATATTATGAGGTAGCGAATCTTGTGACTGTAACAAAGACGAATATAATAGACAAAATGCCTTGTGCTTATGAAACCCTAAGAACCACTGCGTTGAGAATACGGCACCAAGTTTCCCGCAGAGCTGCGCAGCGGTCGCAGCTGCTCCAAAATTTGAGTTGGCCACAATATCACAGTGTTTGTTTACAATAGGATACCGACAGAGCGAGAAGAAACGGCGAAACTGCGATCGGAGGGCGATATGCAATGCGATGCGTGGTATTGGTGCCGGGCACGGAGTAATCTGCCGTCAGGGTGTCTCTGACGGCTCTGACCGAGCACGTCCACTCTGACGCTGCCATTCTGCCCGGACGGAAATGTTTTTTGCTGATGCAGCATTGCTTGCAGAGTGCCCTGAGTATAGAGACCTACATCAGCTCGATCAACATATCTGTTTTTGGTGCGAGTGTCCAAAGAACAAACTAGGAGATTATGTCCCTCCTGACAAGCACCACCCTCGGCAGGATCACAACCTATATCGAACGCTCGCCGATGCCAACACCAAGGTAGCCAAAGCCGAACTCTCGTCGCGCCATGTTCACCAAGGATTCACCATGTTTCAACATATTCCCTGTATTGTGAGCGACCTCCCAAAGCCCGACCACCTCCATACAATGCAGATCGGCATGCTTGATCACCTCCAGAAGTGGATTTTCCACATCATGAAGACAAATGAACGGCTTGACAAGTACAATGCAATATGGTTATCCATGCCCGCATACCATGACCTCACACCAAAAACTAAGTCATATGAGGAAGTTTCACATTGGAATGGGAAGGAGATGAAGGAAATGAGCCGGTACCTACTTGGAGTTGTTACCCAGTCTCTACGAGGAGGAAGCCATGCTCAGCATCTCATATTCAATCGCGTAATTCAGTGCATACGGGCATTGTTAAAATTCTATATATTTGCTCGATATAAATGTCATGATGATGCAACATTGAGCAACATAGAAGATGCCTTGTGTTGTTTTCACGCCTTCAAAGATGTTTTCGTACTCGGGCGAGCTGGCAAAAACGCGAAGGCTAAAGCCAATGCCCTGAAAGCGGAGCTTGTGAAGAAGCGAAAGGTAGATAAGGAAACGAACGCTGAATCTTCGACGCCATCTAAGAAGTGGCGCGAAATGAACTCCTGGCGGGATTATATCAGCCACGAGATAGATGTTTCCAAGGAGTTAGATGCTGACTTCAACTTTCTGAAGATCCACTTGATGTCTCACTGGGTCGAACAGATTCATCGATACGGAGCCTTGCCACAGTATTCTGCCGAGAGACATGAACAAGCACATAGAACGAATCTCAAGGATGGTTAGAACGCCTCCAATCACAATATCAACTACCTGCCACAAGTAATCACCTTTCAGCATCGCATTCTCTGCTTCGAAATCAGAGAGCTCAATCTCCAAGCCCTCACTCAGCATCAAGAGAATAGCGCTGCCACCTGCAAAGTCCTTTCTTCCGGTGCTGATCTGGCTGCCCTCATGAGCTCCCAGTCATATGTGAAGCCCGAATTCCTGGGACCCCAAAACCGCCATGATGGAAAGCATCCTGACGCTATGATCAAAGACTTCAGAGCATTACTCGACAATACGCAAGACGCAACGCACCACATGGCAATATACAGCGGCACACAGGAGTTTATCAAGCATAAGAGTCGTAACAAGACATATATATCAAATGAACAACTGCACGCAATGGAGCTCTGTATTTACCATGGTATTAAGGTTCAAGTTGAGGGTTTAGATGGTGGACGCATATCTCAGATTTTTCGATGCACAGGAAGCCAGAGCTGGTGTGGAGGGAACTGACGGAACGACTGGGTGTGGGTAAAGCAACGCCCAGGGAGATGTTATGGTGCGTTAAATAGTTGTCTCCCGTGGCAACTGCAATGACTATTCAAAATCAAGCTCCTGAACGAGGATGGAGCTTTCATAGAGTAATGGTTAGCCCTGGTGCTCACCACAATACCTGAAAACTTGGGTAACTTGGATCTTGTCTCGAAATGTGTACAAGTGAGAAAAGCACCGGCAGCAGTGGCTTTGCAAGTTTTCAGTGTGGGAAACATCGTCGGCTGCGCACATGTAATTCCAGAGATAGCTACTAGTAGCAAAACAGGAGCCGGATGGAACGAGCGATGGATTGTCAATAGCCACATAGATCTGGCGACTTGGAACGATGTGTATAATTAGTAAAGAGAGAATTGCATTTTGCGTGCAGGTAGAATGAATGGGAGGAGAGGTTTTCGCTGCATCACCCATCGCATTGCAATCCCGATGGAAGCGCATGCCCAATGAACTAAATCCGACTTATGGTCACAGTTCGCCTTCAATGCCACAGTGTTCGTTTCAAATTGCAGACTGACAGAGGGAAAATAAACGGTGAAACTGCGATGGGAGGGCACTATGCAACGCGACGTGCAGTATTGATGCCGGGCGGGCAGTAAGCCACCACCAAGATGTCTCTGACAGCTCTGACAGACCAGGTCCACTCTGACAGAGCCATTCCGCCCAAACGGAATTATTTTTTGCTGACGTAATAGAAAATACCCAGCAATAAAGATAAAGCTTGACCTCCAGGTTGAGAAGGTCACTAGGTATCCGTAGATCAATCTAAATGTACATTGTATGTTCGATAGTATGTTATTGATATCCTTCCTCCATGTTGATATCCCTGATGTATATTAGATGATCCACAACCTTAATATTTCTAGGACTTCCAAAGCCTGTTTCGGAGTACTCTTATGTAACTGCTTCATTATTCTTGTCTGCTATCATCAATGGTCGAGTTCTAACTCCCAGGAGTGTTAACTACATCATCAATGTTTTGTGCTCATATTGCGACACAATTGCTATTGGTGATACCTCGTATATATATCGGCTTATCTGAAGCCAATTACCAACAAACAGGTTCATGTCACCAAGATCGAGTGAGAGTGCCCTATCATATACCCACCGGGTGCGTAACGGTTTAAAAATCAGGGCAAACGACAGATCTGTTAATTTTGCTATGCTTTGTTTGTGCCAAATATGCAGTAATCAGCAACGGAGCTGTTTTGCCATATATTGAACTGAGAGTATCCCACGCCATGCAGGACATATGAATTCCAAGTCCTATTTGTTAAGACAAAGAAGGTGTGGTCGAAATAAGGGTTGATTAATATAAGTCCATTTGGTTGATAGGACTCCGATATATCAATTATTGGCAACTAGTTTGTCTCTTATATGACTTGGCATATCTCGAGATGCCATGGAGGTTTGATATTGATGACATCTCATCTCATCAGGAATGAACCATTGGAGCATGAGTGAACAGTCTTTTGTTCAATGACTAGGAATAAGATTTCCTGCTGATAGGAAGTGACCATTGAGCATAGAGATCCTATAACTATTACCGATCAAAATGATACACATCTTACTTCCGCTGGGCCTGATCACTGTGGTTGATCTATTGATATACAGGTCGGGTAATGGAGATGTGACTTATTGGTAATCAAATGTGGAAGGTAGATCCAATACGGAAATCCGAGTGATAATTCGTGATTTGGGATCAAGTATTTATATTAGTGTTATTGAGTGATCCAGTATGAAGCCAGAAATATACCTGTGACACAAAAGGCGTAACAGTACCTGCTTGTAAGGGTATAGAGGGTAATGAACAAGCAGACCTAGAAGTGATAAAAGCAGCATATAAGCATCAAGGACAGTTTACTGAGACGCAAAATCTGCTACCAGATTTAAATTATGTGTCTTTCACCCATATTAGTCAATGTTTATGAGACAAGGAATGGGAAGAAAGTAAAGAAAAGATTATAATGATAGGGAGGAAGTCAAAGCACAGTTACCGGTATGATTTGGTGACGAGAGAAGGTAACAGTGAGGTGATGAAATCCGGGATGTCAATTGCAGCAAGGTTTTACCAGCTTAAGTAAGGACATGTACATACAGCGCAATATCTAGGATGAATTGGCAAAAGAAGAGATATGAAATACTGGTGGTGTGGGCATGAATATCAAACCAGAGACCACTTGTATAAGTGGTGTAAAAGATGGAAAAGAAAACAAAAAAGGCTTTGAGTTGATGGGCAAGAGGGGGAAGATTGGTATGAAGGTATCAAAAAAGTGTTAAAAAAGCCAAAGATAAGTTTGCCGATGTCTCTTGTTTTTGCAAAAGAAAAATGTTCAGAGGCTTGTGAGATTTTTTTTATCATATGGATGTCAGCAGAATTAGTGGAGTGGGGGAGAACGTAGGGAACTCAGATCATGAGAAGTTGAGTGATGGAGAGGTGTAAAAGTTGCTGTTGTTTTTTCGGTGGTTTCTTTCGTTTTGTGAGGGAGAGGAATCACGACTTTGCTTTTGTTTCTTTTTGTTACGGAAGAAGTGGGGAGGAAATATGTATGGGATATGCCATGGCCGCCAGCAGCCGAATGCAATATGATTACAAACAAACAAATCCGGATCTTTCCTCTATCAAACTACTCCATCAACCTAGATCCAAACTCAAACAAATCCATCTCCACATGACTAATTACATCAATAACCTGCTTCAAACCCCCTCTCAGGGGATCACACTTCCCATGCAGCCGTTCCCTCGGACACTCTCCGTTCGCATGCACCGTACATCCCACCTTCCCAAACTCCAGCTCCAGACATCCAAACGCGAACCGGGAGTCTATTGGCGTATACATCGCATCCACAATCTCCTCAATACTTCTCTCCTCCGTCTTAAACTCCTCCTTCGGCATCAAATCGATAGTAGAAAGTAACGTAACAATCATAACCAACATTTCCGCGTCACACTGCGACGGTTCTCCATCGCTCTGGCGGCAGTTCTCAAAATGCTCATACTGCGAGATCCAAACCGCACAGAGATCTCGGATCCGATCTCGGAGTTCTGTTTGCGCGGTGATGAACGCACCTGCAGGACAGCCACATCTTCCCCACAGGGGGTATGAACCTACGGATCACGCTGTCAGGTAGATTCGGATGCAGTACACTGTGCTTGCCAAAGAACCCCACCCCGTCCGTACTACCCTCCAGTAGCAGCACCTTGGAGATCTTCCGAAAAAGCACCCGCTCCCGAAGCGCCCACGCCACTAGTATCCAATTATGGTACTCATCCGGGTCCACACTTGGTTCCAGGTCCCGCACCCACCCCTCGGTGCACCAAGCCCCGTACAAAACCAGCGCCTCGTAGAAATCGTATTTCTCAGTGAGGACGGCAATTTCGAGTGTCTTGGTAGGAGACGGCCTTGGGGGCGTCCGGGTGCCGGTGCAGGACTTGCAGAATGATAATCATTGCGTGCGTATCGTCTTCGTCTAGTGTGAGGGTGAATACGTCGCCGCCCAAAGCTGCGACGAGAGCTGGAGGCCTTCGCAGAAGCGGGGGGAAAGCATGGCGCGGAATACGTGAGAGGAGGAGGTGAGGAAGTGTGAGGAGACTGTGGCAAGGGTTATGGTTCCTGAGTCGGAGATGAGTGAAAGGACCATGTCGCCGAGTGGGGTTAGTTCTAGTGTGGCGGGCAGGATAGAGCGCGATTGGGTTGGAGGGGGCTGGACGGGATGGAGAGAGGGCCGGATGAGGGGCTTTGGGGGGTAACGGCAGGATCGGGGACGGGCTGGATAGGTTAGTACAAAACTGGCCGGAGGGAGAGAACGAACATAGATCGCAGCCACAAGCATCGGTGATGTTGTAGTGGCGGCGGCAGTATGAATTTCGGCTTGGTGCGGGGGCGGCGGGATCGTCGGAAACTGGTGCTGGCGAAGTATTGGGAACACCCCAGACGTTCTCAGCTGAGAAACCTTGAGGCGCTGACATTTGAGCTGTAGCTCATTCAGCGTTGAGAATGCTAACTGGTGGTTGTTTGGTTGCGGTAACTGCAGTGCCGATTCCTGATGATGGCTGGGAAAGTGCAGATGTCCGTCGGTAGGGGTAGAAATGGTGCGTTAATGTTTGTACAGACAGTCAGATCACAGCAAGCAAGGGGACCTTTCAAATGAGGAGAGCTTAGCGGGGAGAACTCCAGTATTTTATAATTTAGAGCGGGGCTGATGCCACGTTATTATGGCATTTGTTGGGTCAAACTCAAACCTTTATCTCGACTCACGAGTCATGGGGCATCCGCTCGAAAGTTCATGAATGAGCTTACAAACGAGTTGGCGAGAGAAAGATTGGAACCAAACACAGCAAAGCCTTTACAGGAAATCTGACTCTACAGCCGCCGCTCAGACTCCCATGGATGTGATGGGTGAGGTGTGTCAAATTCACGTGACATGCCCTAGCCCTTAATATATCAAGACGGATCAGGGTTCAACCTCTAAGACTCTGCGGACGAGACAATCAGTGATTCCAGCTAACTTTCGATCTTTTAGCAGGACTCCACAGCAGTCTCCTCCTACTCTAACTCCGGGCCCATAAGGGCCGAGAACTCGCCAGTGACATCACATGTTATCTCACCTTCGGGCGCACGTGAGTCTGTTTACTAGTCGGAATACAGGCTAGCTCAGGGCGTTGCGAACTCTACTTAAGTACCCCACTTCTACCCCACTTTCAACAGAGTGCCCCGCCCACCGCATGAACTAACGCATATGCCGCTTCTTAATGCTGCTCAACGTAATTATCCCCTCATTATCCACTCCTTCCTCCAGCCGTACACCTCTAACAAATGCAATGCCTACTACACCAGTCCCGACGAAAGCGACATCTACTACGGCTTGTACGGATGTCTTATCTCTATCTTGCCTAAGTTTACCTTTTGGCGAGCGGTTGTTTCTACCAAACTCACCAAGGTGCACCATCCCTCCTGCGTGTTCCACAGCTCTTGACGGGTATAGTGGCTCTCGGATGTGCGACTCCTCGGCTACAAACAACAATCACCGCGCTATGTGGAGCGATTAGAACCCAAGCACTCAAATGCCTGAGCTCACTCCTCCTCTCCATACCCGAATTCGTGTACGACTCTGATGAGCCCTACGGGCGGCGACACACCTTTATCTCCTGGCTCAGCACCTGCCCTCAAGGCAAGACCTCGTTTTCGTCGGTGGCGGATCACCGTGCACGATAATTGTTAGACGGTGCTATTTCTTGTGCTATAGCACGTTATTTCCCGGTAGCAGGATGTAATGGTGGCGCATGCTTGATATCACAGCTGGCCTTTAGGAACTACAAAGCTTTCAAAATCCTTTAAAGCAAGCCGCATTTAATAACAGTATTCCCAGAAGTCTAGTCCAACCAACTACCTTTAGCATCAGTCGGTCTAGACCCATTCAGGAGATACCGGACAGCAAATATATACCCGGCTGGCAAAGATCTATGCTGTATAGTCCGGCCCAGGTCAGCTTTCTAGCCACCCTAGGCCTACCCATTCTGTAGGTCTGCCTCGACTACGATCAGATTTGGCCCGGACTTGCTAAGATTGGCGGTCGTTACCTAAATACCGTCCTTTATTTTCATTTTTTCACATCAGCGTACATCTAATAGCAGAGAATCCCACTGCATACAGTATCAGCTGCAACTAAGAAGACAAAACAAAACTTTATTACGGGAAATTGGAGATGTGTGGATTTATCGTACTCTCTTTGCACCAAATTGGCGATAGGACCAAGGAGACACAACTTGGAACCTGCGACGCCGACAGCTCAGACCATGAGCACTAGATAGCACCCGCTGAGTATGGAATTATGAAAAACAAGAGGAAGATCTCGGGAACTGGAAATCCAGTTTCTCGGCGAGGGTTGGAGATAATTGGGTATGACAGACTTACTGGTGGGAAGATTGAAGACTAAAGTTACTAAACATCTTTTATCCTTACTCGCATCTATGTTAGCTATCATTCTGTGGCGGTGCAAAGATGCGATAAGAAAGGTTTGGGTCCAGAGATAGTGGAAGTAGAGAATGACCTTGCCTACGATCTTGCTTTTGGCGCTTCCTCTGGAAAATTCTAATTTCAGATATCGAACCTTGGGGGTGAGTTATTTGCGAACTGGATACCGGCGGAGCGTAGAGTTTGACAAGCATCAAGTGGTGATAGTTCTAGCGAAGGGAGCCAAGCTGCAGGTAGACGGCACCATCGACAGGTGGGTCCTCAAGCTTGTCGGTGACGCCGTGAAAGACACCCCCGTGTCAGACGTGAACGGCACATTCACCGACCTGCACGGAAGAGAGTTTCAATTCGGGCAACCGCCCACCCGGCGGCGAGGTGTTTGTATTTTCACTATCTCATCGCGATGTTCCGGATGCGCAAGCATGACCGCAAGTTTTACAGGCCAAAGAAGACGGACGACCATACTGGCATCAAGACAGGTCCCGACCCGTTGGGTACCGGGGTTGGGGGTTAGGTGGAGGACAAACGCGATAAAGCAGATCCCCTTGGGGGCATATGGGAGATTGTGGAGATATGGAGTGGGCGAGACACCATTGAAGGATTAGGGTGGGAGGGAGTTGCGGGATGAGGTTTGGTTGTTGAGGTTTGTGGCAGGAAGACGGGATGCGGAAGAAACGGGGAGAGTAGTGTGGCGGGCGATTAGATTATATCAAGTAGTGTATATCCATCCTGTTGAAAAGTTTTATAGTTTGTGGCCCTCGTTTTCTTTTTCGTCCTAAATTGTAGGTGAAAATTGGCCGTGGTAAAGTAGAAGCGGTCACGGTAGTTGATAGTAAAAGTCGCAATGATAAAGTGTTCGTCTACTAGCCACTACAGACACGGTTCTCTTCATGCTCCACAGAAGAACCAAGGGTAACAGCGAGCCCATACAGCCCAATTGATATCATGTATAAAAGAACCGATTATCCAAAACGTGACTGTACGATGCTTGAAGATGCTCTCGTAACCCCTACGTGCTCCGTTTCCTTAGATTTATTGACTTCCTATCCAAGATGCTGATCAATTCTATCAGCTAATCGGGAATACGAAACTGCTCACCCTGACGTTGATCTAACCAATCTCGGGCCTGTACAGGATACAATAGATGACATCACATACACTAAGATATGCGGTTCACTGATACCCTCTACCAACACGACCTTGCGACTTTACTAACAACGCCCCAAACCCTCCAACGATTCCTCCAGGCCAATCCAGTCTCCACGTTATCCTAAATTATAAGTTTCCGGTATATCCTTTCCCACGGCACTTCCACCACCACCGCCTGCTCTAATCACCTCACTCCAAATGAGATCAGCAAGTCCACCACAAACCTACTCCTCCAACTGTAGGTTCATAACACTCTTCTTCCTTCATGACCATATCGGTAACTCGGGCGGGAGCTGATCCAGCACACATCCCAGAGCATTTGTACACACCGAAATCTCACTCACCGTGTATGATCTCTTTCCCCTTTGCTTTAGAACCCCACTTAAGAACACACCCCTCTCCATCTCCTAAAACTGAGACTGCACCTGCCAAGCCTCACTTCCACAATCCAACGTTGTAGTTCCTATCTCCATCCTCATTCATCCGACCCATAAGGGTACGCCATCAGTCCGACTGAGTTATCCTAATACGTTGTTATTACAAGTTTTGCGGGGTGAACGCGAGAATTAGAGAAGTCCTAGGATTACTATTCTCTCATTAAACCCTACTCCCCCCCCCCCAAGGAGGTTTATGTTGGGTTAGTTTACAGTGCCGAGCATAAAGATTCGTACGTCACGCGTCACAAAGGGCTGTCCGGTACGTAGAAACATCCATCTCATCACGCATCACAGAGACTTAGTCCGTAGTTGCTAAGGTACGTCAAATTGTTGTTCCAAAGGTGTGAGCAGTCTAGGGTTGAGAAACAGCGGCTGGTGGTTATATTATCAAAATATGGATGAGCGCCTTCTAATAGGTCATAATTTTTACGGCTTTTATGTAGAATGACGGGTGGTAAATCAATATTAGCAGAATGCCCAGGCGTTCAGAGTGTACTATAATGACCGTGCCCGGTTCTGAAATGGAGGTGCAATGTCTCGCAAATCTTTTCTTCGTGAACTTAAGGGTGTTGCATATAGACTTGACACGAGCTGATCGTAAGCGGGGCTGATGGCAAGGCACACGACTCTCTTGTATATACGTTCCGTACGGTGGGCACCCGTGACCTATCGCAACCTGGAGTTGTCCAAATCGCAACCCGGGGCCCGTTTGCGTTTGGGAAGCCCAACCGCAACCCAAGCAAAATTGGGAACAAAATCACCATTTACCGGCACAGGTATCTACATCCAACAAGGTCAGTGATTTAATATCGTGTAACTACAAGAAGGCGTGTGATATGCGGAGCTAGAGATGTTTGAAGAGTGATCTTAATATTCTATCTATTACTCAATGCTAAGTCGTATATCTCATGACTTCTAGGTACGCATGTAATTCTTCAATTAATCGCATGATTCTGGAGCTAACGGCTGCCAGACATCTGAAATTAAAGTCATATTTTGGGTTACTGGGAGTGCTACACTGATAATCCAATTGACGAGGGGGTTATTAAGGTCCTGTCATACTCTAATTAGAGTGAATACAGTATGATTAAACAACAACAACATAATCCAATTGACAGAATCAGGGAATGCACAGCGGTGGGTTGTATTTCTATGTAGCTTAGATTAGCGGTCTCAGATGGGAGCCGGTTTGTGAACTGAACTGCAAATTTCGCGAACTGGTCTCTGCAGTTCGCGAACCGCTGGGGTCGCCGATAGTACGGAACATATATCTCGCGTCTCTCTCCTTCTCTCTTCTCTATACATAAGTTCATACACGCACACGGTTCTCCCCATATTGCAACAAAGGGTGACTGCCCCAACTTCAATCCCTCTCACCCACCACCCCTCAAGCTCAAGCTCCCCCCCTCTCGTACCCCAATTCAAAATAGCCGGTCAACATACCATTTACAAAGGACAAGAGTTCGCTTCCTTTGCTTCTTTTCAAAGAGGCAGTATACGAATAGGCGGTAGCTGAGAATTTCACTATCTGGATTGCGAAGTCCGATAAAGAGTGGGTGGTAGTTGTGTGTTGTGATACGGAGTGGGGTTTCAAGATCAAACAGCATGCCAGCGATTATACCCGGATCTATAGAAGTGCTCATAGTTGGTAGTATACTCCGGCGTTGTGAATTAGAAATGTAGAATATATTCAATTGATTAGTACACTGGCAGTAGCACATCGCTTCTGGGAAAAGCTGTGATCACATGCTGAGCAGAAAGATCCAGTGAATTACCCGGGTCCGGTTATTATAGGCCACTCTAAATACCCGGCCATTCTGCTAATATTGATTTACCACCCGGTCATTCTACATAAAAGCCGTAATTTTTGTGAATCATTCATTACTAGGGAATCTCTGCCCTATTTTCTGTGCTTTGAAATCAGCGTCCAACCATGGTTCCTCAAGTAATCCCAAAACTCACCCAATACTGTCCGTTACAATCATAAATTTCATGTCACACTACCTCTGATTGACAATGAAAAGACGTCACAGAGGGGCGGATCTAAAGAAAAAAAGCGTCACGGGCAGCAGCACGCCCGAACCATTATGCTCGGTACAGTGTATTGCAATATGACCTCAGCTCGGAACGGCAGATCCGTCTTAAAGGGACCCGAAAAGATGGCGTTGTACAAAAAATGGTACTGTATACTAATTGGTGGTAAATCGACCTTAACTATAGAACTCGGGTTCGAATTGAGACTTCACAATAGAGACAAGGAGTGCATGCGCGGTGATAGGGGCCCAAACAACTGAGTAGATGCGTGAACACTTGTCAGGCCAGCACATCAAGTCGCATTTTGCGATAGCAGAGTATCCTCGGGAGGATACGAAATATAGTTGGAAAAACAGGCAGACCTATTCACGGACTTGTCGCAATAACAGGTAGGCAAGCCTCATCCGCTCTACAAACGATTAGGACCCTCGCTCATCTATTCTAACCCATCTGTTCTTGATTCACAGCGAGTCACATTTTATGATGGATACCTTTCCACTCAACTCGCGATCGCGCTGCTCAGTTGTTTTCGTGCGAGAATTCATCATTCGCTTTGCAGAGAGCCTGCATGTTGTTCCTGCGCACGGATATTGAAAACATTCGACAATCCGGTCGGTGGGGATCCATTTACCCACTCCAAGCTGCAACAGTTCTCAAACGGTGACTAGGCCCACCGACTATCTATGTTGACATAGCTGCATTACTACATCACAAACGAATACACTATACAAGGTCTGGTGGCGGCTTCGCCGCCCTTACGGGATGTCAATTTGCTGAGCTATTCTCGAGGGGTGGCTAATTTGTGCCTTTGGAATAGGTTGGATCTGGGAAATCCAGCTGGTATGGGTCGTAGTAGAGAGTATGGATTCGAGTATACTTGATGCACCTGAGGAGTCGAGTACACTTGGGGGTATGAGTTAAGTGCACCTAGAAGTATAGAGTTGAGTGCATGTGCAACACTTGAGTACAACTGAGTCGAGTGCAGCTGGTAGTCAACCATGGCTGGGAGTATAACGTACCAGAATTTTATGTCTATTGCATACTACACATGAAATTTGCATAACTATGTCCTCTTTCGTCTCCAAGTCTCCGAGTTATGCTACCTCAAATACTGAGTGATTGGTTGTGGGTAAACAGCATTTTTGCTATGTCTTTGTACAGCCACTCTAAGAATATTAGTCTTATTGTAAATCGGAGATGTGGTGAAAGGGGGGGCCTGTGTGTGTGTTTTGTGTGGGGGAAACTTTGTGGTGGGGTGCAGGCGATTTTGGGTTGCAAATGTGCTACTGTAAGCTAGTACAGCCATCGGGAGCTTTAGTCGGGAATTCGTGCGACTTTACCGTGCAAAGGAAAGTGTCGCCCACAAGAGGGAAGGTGCTGCATATGCATGTGTGAGATGATGGTGGGTTAGCTTTCTATTGGGCTGGTAGAAGGTTTCAATGCTAAGTGTGTATTTTTGGTCATGTAGTGTAGATTATAGAACAAGCATATGCGATATGCAAACCCCTTGTCATCTTGTGCATTTCCCGATTTTTTTGCCAATGGCTGTATGTATCACTTGCCAGCCAATGAGATTGTGGCACATATAGAAAACAATTCCAACCAATGAGAATGCTTCAAAGTGACGTAACAGCACATTTGTGCGCACCTGCAGCCTGCCTTCTGCATCTCCCTAGACTCTGGCAATTCTTCGGCTACAAATCGGATTGGCACATACCCCCACCAGAATTCGTGGACAGTCAATAGCGATAACATACCTTTATCTCCTCGCCGGCGGCGAGCGGGAGTTTCCGACGTACAGTGAGTGGCGGGTTGTAGTGCACGGTAATTTTTCGATAATGCTATTTCTTGCGCTCGATCGTGGGTATACTTAGGCCGGAATGGCACGTTATTTTCTGGTTGCAGGATGTGGCGGCATACTCTTCCCAGGTTCGTATGCTGAGTGTAACGTCAACAGATTCAATCCCAGTTATCTCCAACTTCTTGAGTAGCAAAAGGCTTCCGTATGTATAGCATAGAAACCACATCATCAATATTTTCCGCACTATAGACAACCAGGATCTGTGGGATCACGATGACTCTAATATTTTCACTTTCCTAAATCAAATGTTTCGTCTTCTTGGTTGCAGAGCAGCTGATCATCCAGTGTTCCGAAAGGGCCCGGTCGGCCGTCGGACTTTGACGGGCTTTTCAGTGTTGACGGAAATAGTGGGCTTTCGCCCGAGAGCATCGACTGGCATCGCGTCATTGCTTGACTGTTACGTGGGCTGCCACTCTCAGTATAGTTATCTTAATATCGTGTACTTAAGCTTTTTCCTTTCTCTTCTCGCTCTTTAGAATTCAGACGATAGAAATAGGTACATACTCTAAACAGCTAAATATATAACCACAACACCACCTAGAGATAATCCAAACTTGATCATTCAGTACCATCAAAGCCAAACATTACCCTCTTATCCATTTATTATCCATCCTTATGTCATGCACACTACTACTGCTGACACCGACTTTTTGAGTTTCGAGACTTTTGATGCTGGCGGATTCATGGATAACTACTATCCAGAGTTTACATACCATCCCCTAACCCCTAACCGCAGTGATTCATTGTGTAAGCCCTGATCTCATCGATCTCGCATCTACTATAACAAGTCCCTCTACACAAGATATTCCTCTATTCTGTTTCGTTTTCCTTTGATCCCCTTTCCATGTTAGGAGGACCATTTTATTTCTTCTCGAAGCACGCTCGTCGTCGCTTTTTTTTTTTTGTTTTATTCATACTGTATGCACTCTAATTAGAGTATGACAGAGCCCCATATCCCCTCCGCCTCCGGCCAAGTCGGTTAAATGGCGGAGTTCCCCACCCGCTACCCTTTGTCCCCTTCACACCGGGGGGCTGGCACTGGGATTCGAACCCATAGCATTGCGACCGTATACCCCGCCTATACTTTCAGGAGCGATACCACTGCGCCACGGGGCCAGCCCCCCTTTCTCGTCGTCGCTTTCTGCAAGTGCTTGCTCAGTTCTATATCCTTTTTTCATCTAGTTAGGAGGAACCTTGCTCATTCTCCTCGAAGTTCGTTGCTCTTTGGGAGGGATTTATATCTATTTGAGGCCTTGTTGTTTCTCTTAGAAAGCGGCTCCTTTCGGGGTTTCTCCCTTATTTGTTCTGACAATTAACTTGCAGATTTACGGCCTCTGACGCCCTGCTTCCTGATTCCCTCTTTCCACAGCCCTCAACTCTTCTTTTTTTCGCCCTAAATGTCAAGATGCCCTGCCAACTTTGGTCTGCTCTTCCCTCGCACTGATACACGCGGGCAAAATCTCGTTCTTGGACCGTCTCTTATAGGTGATTTGTAGGCTTTATTTAGGCTGTTAATACCTCTTTACACATGCCTCAGACTCATCTTGTGGCTCGACAACGTCCTAGATGAGAAACAAGGGCTGGGGAAGGGAATCTCCCCCATCTAGCCCGCCATCCGGAGGGGGAGGAGAAGCGGGCACTGCCATACTCTAGAATGCAGTATTATTAAAATAAATAGAATAAACAACGTCCTTGATACCGAATGCCCCTGTTTCCGACTCTAGGTTCTATCCTCGCCCTTGCTTCCCTACCCAGGTTGCTGCCAGACTAAAAAACAAAATCTTTGAAGGTGTCAGGTATCTGCTTCTGAATGGGCCTAGACGTACTCATACGCATGCCAAGGGTATCGCGTCTGCGATCTGCGGGCCGACCCGACGGCTACGCAGCTCTAGCTCGACAGCGGATCTATCCGATATGCGCTAGCGGAATTCGCTTCATCGTGCATACTAAGTAGCTAGTGGGATCCAGATCAGTGGCATCTACTGATACTCTACTCTACTATTCACTTATATACGAACGACCTCTCCATTCTGAGTAAAGTCGCTTATAGTCAACCCCATCTGGGCAATACTTGCTCTAACTCTGATCCTGAACTGCCGTCTCCGAGATTGAGGACTCATCTGCATAACTGAACCTGAGAATTGGGAGAACCCTAGGACAGAATCCGGTCCTAGACGAAGCTGACAACCACAAGTCCAGTTACGAGCGTAGTTATGGGCAATGAGACGAAGTGCAGCTATGGGTTGAGCCATGGACATAGCGAGGAACCCCAAAGATGAATACAGCTATGAACACAATGATTATTAGTAAATGGGGAAATTGAATAGTTTATTATCGCTAGAAAGTTGACTGCCTTAAGACAGGCCCTTGAGGATCGAAAAACTTTGGCGAGTGATTTAATGGGACTAAGTGATTTTAGTCGTCCTAAGGGGTATGGACTTAAGGAAGCCTAGCTCTGGCTAGATACATTTCATCTACGTGAGGATTTCCCACAATGCAGTTAGTGCTTTTGCTAGTGCTAGCGGTCACTCTACACCTAGGACACCTGTTACACTAAATGGCATTGCTCCCCACTAGCATGTCTGTACTACAGCTTAAAATCGAACCCCAGCAATTACATCTTGATGCGGGCATACTACCGTGTTATACCGTCGTGGGATGTGCGTGGTCTAAATCGTTTCATCTTTACAGAATTGGAAGCAAATTATAGTTGTAATAGGAATTTTGTATTCTCTAGCCTGGGTTGCTGACCATGGGAGGGAACTGAAGGCGAATGATGTTCGTGGATCAGGAGATGCTGCCATTATGTCCGGTCTGGCCGCATCAAATTGTGGGACAAGCATAGAAAAGTAAGGAATTGTACTTATAGTACGTGGAATTGCCTTCAGCCCAAACTACAATGTTCAATTACATGAAAGGTTCGTGTAATCTAAAATGAACTACGGGATTTACATGTATTCCATGGCGTGTCACGGTTATGGACTGAAATTGGATTTCAGCTTTCTCTTGCCGCTTTCTGCACTACCCATTATCCAAACCCCGCCAGCTTTGGGTATATTAGAGGAAATCATCTTAATAACTACATAGTGATTCTGTTGCCTGTTTGGTAATATCAAGGTTGATTTACTCTTGTTGTGGTTGTCGTTACTATACAAAAATGGATCACATCTAATCACCGCCGCGAGCAACCAGGAGATCTGTTACGAATGTGAAGCTTATGAGGTCTATTCTACTATCTAAGGAGATGCTCTGTCTTTATATACATGAGAGCCTGGAACACCATGGAAGTCCATGGAAGCTCAGGATTGCAAATACCAGTGGTAGCGAGTGAAGACTCGTGGATGAGTCTATGACTATGAGTCCATAGCCTGTGAGTCAATAGAATCATCCCTGTACAGGTGACTTCCTTATAGATCATGTAGTAATACTTCCCCCTCTTGCTACACTACATGGAGCAAGACAAAAATGATACAAGCATCATAAAGTGAAGTCTCCGGTGCCTCATTAAAACCCTTGTCCAATTGGCCACAGTATGCAGGGAAAGAGTGCAGTCCATAGCCTGATATGGGACGGCCATCCCTTTCCATAACAAATCCAACTGCATACACATTGTGTGATCAGTGCTTTCTACCATAAGCCCATGTCTTTCATGAACTTCTCGTCCTTCTGTCTTCCCAATGCCTTCATGAAGATATCTGCCACATTCTCATGTGTAGATATCCAGGAGTAATTGACTATATCTTGTTTCTGGTGATCTTGGCTGTTATGATAGTAAACATCAATATGTTTTGTTCAAGACTTGATGACTCCATTGGTGATATGTGCAAGTTCACCTTCATTATCGCAGAGAATAGGGAGTGGCTTGGTTTTGTTGTTTTTGTTATTTTCGTCCATCAGCAACAACTCCAGTTTCCGTCAGAAACACCCGGGTGTTCCGGACAGCTCTGACGGCTCTGACGGAACCTCATACCCTCTGACGGAGAATCAGACGCGACCCGTCGCCCAAGCGATGGGTCGCGTTGCATACCTCCCTTGCGGCGGCTATTATACCATGCCTCCTATTCTTGCGACGCGTCGCGTTGTATATTACTCTCGCCACTCATGCGTCAGGCTTCCTTTACTTTGCGTCCGGAATGTGGTGACGTATACGTACCATCAGAATGACACATATGTTACACTCTTCGCAGGGGTTGCAGTTATGCAGTAGCCGTTTACACAACGCCTGGCAATGTTTATGCCTATCTTCGGCCGATAGCCACATGCCGCACTCTCATTTATGTTTACCTTTGAGATTTTGTCACTTATTGCAATACAGTTTTCGCTTCGGATACATCGCTTACCGTTGCATTTGATTTGCCATTATGGTATTTTATATGTCTGAAATATACTGTCCAATCTTCACACTCTCTAGTACTATGCCCTCAGTCCTCCACATTCTGCGTTGATCCATCATTGGCTTGCGATGCTTATTCCTCCTCATCCGCATCCGCATCGTCGCACTCATACCCGTCAACATCACCTACTATGCCCTCAGTCCTCCATATTCTGCATTGATCCATCATTGGCTTGCGATGCTTCTTCCTCCTCATCCGCATCCGCATCCGCATCATCACCATCCTCGCCCTCATACCCGTCGACATCACTGGTTCCCAAGTCAAACCTCTCGAATTCAGTCGTGGGCCGTCGTTGCCGGCTGGCGGTGCGGATGGCATGGTGCTCGTCGCTTTCGTCACCTTCATCTTGGTAATCCCCGGTGCCCCCTGGCATCCCGAAATGCAGTTTGTCATCCGTGCAATTGTTGTCTATCGGGACGTTTGGGTCAGTGCTTTCGATCTCAGGCTCCTCAAGCGCCACTTAGGAGGTCAAACATTCAAGAAGAATAGCATTGTCAACACTCGCTGCTTCCGTGCTGATGACCACGGCAGGCGTTGGGTTCTCCGCCTGCTGAATCTGACGCTTGACTGTAGCAAGCGTGTTGTTATACACCCTCTGTTGGTAGCTCTCCAGTAGTGTGTTCCAGGTATTCATCAAGAATGTATACGTGTCTGCAACGCCAGGCGAGGTTAACAACTTGGGACCCGTTGCAGCAGGATGCGATCATACCACCGTCATTCTTATGATTGAAGTAGTTCGAGCGATCAGGTCTGTCCGCTTTCAGCTTTGACTTGGAAGCTTTCGGATGAACACCTTAGTTCTTTTGCCACTCCAGCAGAGCATGGGGCAACGCAGAGCAGGTAAACATGATCAGTGGCGACGGTATATGACCGTCCTTGTCGTTAATCATGGAATTATAAAATCCATCAGCATACTTACCACGGTTATTCGCCCAATGATAAAATTTGATGTAGATAAACCGCGGGATTGCTTTCGACAGGAAGTAAAGTGGACGCTGGCCATTCCTTAGCAGCTTTCGACTCTCTCTGCGTTGGATTTGGGCCGCGTACACCACCTTCCACACGCTCTGCTACAGGAAAAAGATACTTATTGTCTGCCAGAAGCGAATCAATGAATTCCAAACCCTCTGCGGCTGATTCAAAGCGGTGGAGATCATAAAGCTCTGCTATGTTGTCCCTTGCTGATTGAATAAAATGGGATTTAACCTTATCGACTTGTGCGCGAACCTGGTACCGGTGAGCGTGTAATATCCAACGTGGGCCGTTGCTTCAGCATACCTCTTTCAAGATCTCCTTTGTGCGCGCCTCAAATGCTATGGACCAAATGTTGTTTTGCTGCTTAGCGGTGTTCCAGTACGTCTCTATTATCTGCCAATGTGGAGCTTCAGCTAATGCTTTCGAAACGGGTCGCATTGCATAACCTACGGTCTCCAAGTCGCTTGCACTCATAAACGGCCGTCTGTTCCACATGTAGAGCTCCAGGAGTCTGCCCGTTGCAAACACAAGACGCGTCATGTCTGAGTGACCAAATCGATGGGTGCTGCGGCTGCCGGAGACCATTGATCGAGGTGTAGACACCGCCTGTGGCTGCAATTGCCACTGCCTCTGTCTCTGATTCTTTTCAGTAGCTCGCGTTCGGAGTTGATTTGTAATGATCGCGCGGGCTTTTGGATTAGGGATGGGGGTAGGCAGGTTTTCAAGACCGCTAATGGGAGTGGAAGTGATAGCAATGCCGAATGCGGGGCTGGATACAACGCGACGTGTTGCGGTTCCTCCGGGTGCTGGTGTGCTACGACTGCTTGTAACCGGCATGGCGGTTGGAGTATTTATTGAACGTCAGTGTGTAGTGGACGGGGTGGAAGTCACGCGTTGAGTGATATCTGCAACGCGAGAATTGTTCAGTGAAGATGAGGAGATGGAGTTCTGACCTTGTATTGTAGAGGCTACGGAACTCCCTCCTTGAGTGGAATCCCTCTCGCCAGCCGGTACGGAAACGCGTCGCTTAGCAGGCGGATGTTCAGAATTCCCCGAAGGCCCACGCTTTTGTTGATTTTGACGATTAGCAAGACTTCGAACATTTCGTACGACCGTAGTCGTGTCAAGGTGAGGGCTTTGGGAAGGCATAGTCCGATATTGATGTTGCACGTTAAGAATGTAGAAATAATTACCTTTGCATGCATATGCAACGGCAGGCGAGGTAGACTCCTATTTGAGCGACCAGGAAGGGTTTCGACAAAAAAGGAAGGCGCAGTGTCGACCACGCTAGACTCTAAACACTGACAATACTCGTTGACGAGATCCCTTCAAAAGCTTTCAATTATGGGGTTAACTGCCATCAGATTAATCTCAGATTAAACTCTGCATTGCTATTCACTGTTACAGCAACGTGTGAAGGTCTATTGTCACCGCTTGAAGTGTATTTAAGCCTTCTTGGCGCGATGATCATCGTATTGCACTCATTCGTGGCACAATACTTCGAACCATCGATTGTGTATATCTTCAGCTTCCCGGTGGAAATCCCCCTTTGGCAGAGCTAAAAGCATCGCAATGGGAACAATGACGTATTCTCTATCCTATGACATCAGTTCCGTGTTCTTTTTCCACCGCTAGGCATTGGTAGCCGTGTTGGATGGTTGCACAGTTGGCACAACTTGAGAACTACTCAGTTTACTCCGAGATGCACGAGGTCTGAGCCGTAAAAGTGGTATAAGATGCCTTTGCAACGCCCGGTGTCGCAAACTGTCTTCACTGCGAGTACTAAATCTCGTTTCGAGGCTTCTCATTCATAAAGTGCCTGGTGGTTGTGCAATATGAAGGCTGGGCCGTTTTGTGTTCATTAACCAACGAAACGCAGGATACGAATCAAATCGCAGGAACTCAAGTATATATATCCCTTCTTCCCGCCTTCACCTCCATTCTCTTTTCCTCCCGTATTTAACACACCGCCAGCATCCTCAACTCTCTCGACACACGTGACTTGCACAAAACAATGCCTCTTGTTCCAAAACACACCCAATAACCTACACAACTTTGTACGTTCCCTCTGGGCTTGCTTCCGCTACATGCTAATGCCTCGGATGTAGATTCATTTTCAACTCACAGCGATGCCACCAAAGGGCAGCCGCAAAGGAAAGGGGAAGGCAACAGCCAGGGCAAAAATGCCGACATCGGTTATAAATCGACGCCTGTGGTTGGATCGGGACCGTATAAAGGGATTCATCTCGGAACACATCCGTGGACTCATACGGATATACAATGTTTGCGGCGTCAAGGATGAGAGGGCCTGGGACCTCTTTTATGATATAATCTTTCTTGATCCAGTCACGACTCGCCACTTTTCACAATTCCAGCTGATGTGGCCGCACCGCAGGAGCAGGAGTTCACCTTTTCGGGAGTGGTGGGCAGCCTTCCGCTCATATATGGGTCAAATGTTTGACAAAACCCGCGATCAAATGAACAATTGGAGGTGGGACAACCCCCGTGCCTTCGGGGATCAAGTCGATCGCTCCAATCCGCAGACAACCAGCTCGGGGAAGGTTAAACGCACCGGCGAGCGTTTCTCTTGGTACGGTAGCGATGATCTCAGGGCAAAGATTGAGCCACCAAGCTGCCGGCAGTACAAGCCAGGCGACTTCCTGGCCGTTAGACCACTGAATTGGGATGAGATAATCGACGAGGATGATGATGATGACAACTGGGCGGATCCCGGAGCGCCGAGCGGTGGAAGGAGCCGTCCTAGCGATGGCAATGACAATGACGACAGCGAGGGTGAGGAGGACACGCAGGGCGGTGAGAAAGGGACCGGGAAAGGGAAGGGTACAAAGGATGGGAAGGGGAAAGGGAAGGGGAAGGCAACCGAGGAAGGGAAGGGGAAGGGGAAGGGAAACGGTAAAGGGAAAGGTATTGTTAAACAAACCCCAGGAGGAGATGATATCTCTCGTGCCGTTGCTGTGCAGTTGCAGAAGGAAATGTATGAGGCAGACTCGGACACGGAAGGCTAACTAGAGCCTGTATATTTAGAGCCGGAAGCATCGCCCGCCATGTCAATTTCCTCAGAAGATGATACCGACTCTACCGAGTCGGACGGCGAATATGACTCAGAACTTGACCCTGATGTGGATATGCGCATGGAGGATGATGTGGACGCACCGGACGGCGTTGATTTAGACGGCGATGTGGATATGGAAAGGGACGGTGACGATGATGAGGAGAAAGATGAAGAGAAGGAAGATGAGGAGGTGGTGGAGGAGGAGGATGAGGATGAGGAGGAGGATCAGGATGAGGATGATGGCAAAGAACCTCGGACGCTTGGCCAGGGAGAGATGGTAAATACATCGGCTGACGATGTTGATACCATGGTAGACGATCAGCCAATCGTGCCACCAGAGCAAGGCCAGGAGATGCGCGAGCATACCCCACGGCCACAACCTCCGGAGCCTCGCCCACGACCACGAACTCCGGAGACTCATCCCCTCAGTGGGCTGGAGCATTTGGGGCTTGTGACGCCGCAAAAACCTCGCCCGGCGGTGCCAACTCTGCGAGAAGCTGAGGCAGCCGGAAACACCTCGGATGTGGATGTGGATGTGGATGTGGATCAGCAGCTGCAGATTGAATCGGCAGGTGGCGACAGTCTCCCCAATGTCCCTCTCCCCAATGTCCCTCTCCCTGAGGCGCGCCCGGATGGCTCGGTAGGCGAGGAGTGAACCAGTCCTCGCGTTGCAGAGGAGGCGATGGTTGTTGCGTTCAGGTTAGGGTCGGGTTCTTGTCTTTCTTGTTCGTTTCCTTTGTTCTAATCTATTTATCTCAGGCATTTATTATTACACGCGTCGCGAGGTCTTTGGATCGCTCAAGGTTTATTTTATTTATGGGTTTTGTACTGGTTTTATTTTTATTGGTTTTAGTTTATTCATAGTATTATGGGACATCGCTCATGCAGCGTTTTTGCAACTCCTGGCGTGTAAGGAACCTCCTTGTGATGGTGTTGAGGCTCAATAAGTTAGCTGAAAGTATCGTGAGCTTACACACGAGGCTGCTCAGGCCCAGCACCAACTTTCGTCCCTTTCTACAGTGTATACTCCACTCCTCGCGTGTCGTCGACAATGCCAGAGAAGACCCCTTTCCGTTGCCCCGAATTTTCATGCCGAAAGAAGTTCACCTCAGACAGCTGGCGACTTAAACATATCAAATTATACCATCCTGAACACCTTCAAGTTGCACGCCAGAAGAATCTGACTATTCGCAGCGCGCCCCGACGCGTTGAACCCGCTCAGCGTCGTGAATTCAACGCTAACAAAGATTCAGTCGAAGACTTGGACGCGTTTCCCTACCTCGAACACGTTGAAAACATCGCAGACTCGGAGTCTCAACCACCGCCACCTCCTCTGCCGCGGACGGAAACATACCCCGGCGCCGGCGCTCCGCTGAGCGATTACATTGCTGAGCCATGGGAACGCGACGCTCAGGGTTGCCTTGAGACGAACCTACAGAACAATCCCTACTACCCGTTTGCGACGCGTGAAGAGTACAAATATATCCAGTGTGGGATCAAGAAGAAGGGTATGAAGACGTACTATGACAACGTGCTGAAGGAAGAAAACACCGCTCTGCGTTTCCCA